>Ga0265297_10000664_pt1 | contig 96813 bp, 85 predicted proteins | sample Munlanlwell13791_FD_192502 | JGI IMG/M metagenome (GOLD analysis project Ga0265297, IMG submission 192502) | Leachate microbial communities from a municipal landfill in Southern Ontario, Canada - Leachate well 137-91 | ecosystem: Engineered > Solid waste > Landfill > Unclassified | place...
GTATTCCTTGGCTTTAGACAGGAATTATACAGCAGCAACAATTATTGATGATTCACCGGCTGTTTTTAATATTTCCAGTACTGAGGTTTATAAGCCAGTCAACTATGACGGAAGATTTCATGGTCGGGTACCCTTACGTTACGCCTTAGCCAATTCTTTTAATATCCCGGCAGTCAAGGTACTCAATACTCTCGGAGTGGAAAACTTTGTCACTCATGCAACAGCAATGGGAATATCAACTTGGAATGACAGTTCGCGTTTTGGTTTATCCTTAACACTGGGTGGCGGTGAAGTTACCATGGTTGATATGTCGCAAGCATTTGGTGTTTTTGCCAATATGGGTTACAGAATAAAAGCTAACAATATTATCAGAATCGATAATATGAATAATGACAGGATCTTTGAGATCAACCCTATGAAAGTAAAGGTTCTGAATGAAGGTATCGCTTATATTGTTTCCGATATTCTTTCTGATAATTTTGCACGACAGATGGCTTTTGGTACCAGATCTTCTCTTGAAGTCCCGGGATATAAGGTAGCTGTAAAAACCGGTACGACTAATGATAAAAAGGATAACTGGACTATTGGTTATACGCCGGAATTTCTGGTAACAGTTTGGGTCGGCAATAATGATAATACTCCGATGAATCCATACTTGACTTCCGGAATAACCGGTGCCGCACCGATCTGGAATAGAGTGATAACTTACCTTTTAAAGAATTACGGGGATAGTAAAAATTGGTTTAGCCAACCTGAGGGTATTACCGAAAAAATCTGCTACTTTGGAAAAAAAGAATATTTTTTGACGGGAACAGAAGATAAAGTCTCTTGCCGGAATGGTTTATTTAACACAACTCCCACGCCTACGCCTAACCCATAAATAAGTTATCTTCTTACTTCTTTAATTCCAGCATAAGACTGAAGTACTAACGGAATTTTGATAGATCCGTCTTTTTGCTGATAATTTTCAATTAATGCAATGAGAATTCGTGGAGACGCAAGCGCAGTATTATTGAGACTAAAACAATAATTAGTTTTTCCTGCTTTGCTACGATATTTTATTTTCAACCGGCGGGTTTGAAAATCTCCCATAATGGAATTTGACATGGTTTCACCGTATGCTTGTCTGGACGGCATCCATGTTTCCGTATCATATTTTTTTATCTGCGGTTCTCCCATATCACCGGTGCACATAAGAAGAGTCCGGAACGGAAGTCCTAAATCAGTAAGGATTTCTTCTGAGTTTTGCTGCAGTTCTTCATGAAGTTTTCTTGCTCCTTCAATATCATTGTTAGAAATAATTACCTGTTCAACTTTCCAAAATTCATGAAGCCGATAAAGACCTTTGGTATCCTTACCGTATGCCCCTGCCTCTCTTCGATAGCAAGGAGAGAAGGCGACAAATTTTTTTGGAAGATTGGCTTCATTTAAAATTTCACCGGCATAATAAGCAGTGGTTGGTACTTCAGCCGTTCCGGCCAAATAAGCATCTTCATCATTGAGTTTATAGACCTCTTGCTCTCCCCACGGGAACTGACCGGAACCAAAAAGAGTAAAACCTTTAACAATAGTTGGTACGATTAATGGTTGATAGCCTTTTTTGGCTATTTTTTGGAAGACGTAAAGAAGAATAGCAGATTGGAGTAAGGCTCCTTCATTTTTCAAAAAATAACCACGGTAACCGGAAATTTTTGATCCGCGTTCAAAATCAATAATATCAAGGGTTTTTCCAAGTTCAATATGTGATTTTGGTTCAAAGTCAAACTGAGGGATAACACCGCTTTTTCTTATTTCAACGTTTCCCGTAGCGTCTTTGCCAATGGGTACTTCATCAAGCGGAACATTGGGAACAAGGGCAAGCAGTTGGTTAAGATTGTTTTCATATTCGGTCAATTCCAGTTCAAGTTTTTTAAGCTCATCTTTTATTGCTTTACCTCTTTTTTTTAGTTCTTCAGTAATTGGTTTTTTGGCTAAACTATTTCTTTCTTCACGAAGTTTTTGGATTAACTGAATACTATTTCTTCTTTTATCATCAAGTGTAAGGATTGCTTCGATATCAATCTGGCGGTTTTTGTTGATAGCGGCGTTAACGACTTTATCTTTATTTTCTCTAATAAAATCAATAGACAGCATATTTTTAATTATACAAGAAAAATTGTTATTGACAGTGAATATGTTTCTGGTAAAATAATTTATGGAGTTAAGAAAATATCACTTCATTCACAAACCCGCAATATCCGCGGGTTTTTTTGATTTACTCGAAGAATTCCGCTTTCGCTTTAAACAAAGAAAATTAAAAGGCTTTTTGCGGCCTAAAAATTCACCCCGCCAATTGGCGGGTTTTTTTGTTATATGAATATTGAAAGGCCTTATACACCAGATACGATTATTGTTACAAGCAGCGAATGCAGAGCAGAATTGTGCGCTGGATTGGGATATGTAACCGAACCGAACGGATTAATGGCAAAAACTGTTGGGATGGGAGAAAAAAGTCATGATCAGTACAATGGCTATGGTGCTGTTGTTACTCATAAGTATGGTGACCACTACTCTCTATCAGTTGTTAAGGCAAAAGCTCAGGCCTTAAACGAAAGACACGGCCACGAGTTATGTAGACCTCATGCCGTTATTGATTCTGTATGGGAAATTGATATCGAAAACGGTGAAAGTTGTTCATTAAACAAACCAAAAACTGAAGCTGATGTTGGAGAATTAGCAGCAACAATTTATGCCTGTCGCGGAAAAGAACTGACTAGCCAAACCGCTATCGGGATCGTTATGCCTTCAAATGAAACCGCGTATTTTTTAATGGGATTAAGACTCGGTCAGATCGATCCGAGAATAGATATGGCAAAAGTAACTAATATTATCAGGAGCAATCAGCCAATTGCCGGAGGATTTGATGTGTTAACAGCGCTTAGAGAAGGTATTGTTGAAACCGGTCCCGATCATCATTTACATTTGTATCTTAGAAGGGTTGACGCAAACCGTCTTGGACAGGGAGTCCAGGTAAGCGGGTCGGTAATTCGCAAGATACCTTTTATGGAGGAGTTGAGCGCGGATGAGACAAACAATCTTTGGATAAAAAGATTCGCTAATGGACTTATTCCGTCAGTTTAGTTTTAATACGTTTGATGACTTCATTAATACCAGTTTCCAGTATTAAGTCTGCTGCTTTTGGTCCAAAGTCTTTTTTAATAAGCGTTTGATAAAAACCTTGAAAGATTTCTTTTGGTTTAAGGTTATTTTTCTTAATAATGTCAAAGATTAAAGTTTGAATTTGTTCTTTTGTCAAAGTCTTTTCTTTTTTTAAAGCTTGTGAAAGCAAGTTTAAAAATATCCGCTGGTTTTTTGAATACTGGAATTTCGTGCTGTTGGCTGTTTCGCTCGTCTCTTTTGATATCTCCCGAAAATATCTTTCGAGGTAGATCTTCGCATATTTAATTCTTTCTTCAAGCAGGTCTTTTTCTTGCTGGGTCAGGTCTGCTCCCCTTTGTTTTGCAAAAAAGTCATGAACATTTGTTTTTAGCTGTAATTGGTTGACGATGGAGCGGAATCGGCTGATAAAAAATCTTTTTTTGGGCAGCGGTCTAACTTGGGATAGTTCGATAATACGTGCAAAATCAGTTAAAACTTCACCCGGCTTACCCGGGGGAATTTTGTCCTCCTGTTTCAGGTAATAAGCGTTAAGGCAGCGGTCATAGTCGTCGAACAAATTAAGTATTGTATCTCCAAATGGATCAAAGTCTAGATGAGTATTGATTGGCGTTCGGATAATTAAAAAACGGAACACTTCTGGAGGGAGTATTCCGCTGACCTCTTTGGCTGAATTGCCGATACCTTTTGATGATGACATCTTTTTGCCTTTGATGGTAAACCATTCGTAAGGCGGAGCATATGGGGCTTTATAATTAAGAACTTCTTCAGCAATAGTTTTTGCCATATCATAGGAGCCGCCGGATGACATATGGTCTTTTCCTGATCCTTCAATTGTTATTCCGATTATTTTCCAATGACATGGCCAATCAACTTTCCAGGGGAGTTTTCCATTGCCATTAAAAGGTGAAATCTTACCTTCGTGTCCGCAGCCTTTTGCCCAAGCGACCATCTGGGGTAGACATTTGTAATAGACAAATTCGCCATCCCATTTATAAACATTAGTAGTGCCGATTCGTCCGCACTTTTCACATACAGGATTAAACGGATACCAGTTTTCCGGCCGATCAGCTTTGGCCACTTTTTTATAAATTGCCCTAATTTTATCGGCATTGTCTAATATGGTTTTTATTGCCTCATTCATTTTTCCGGATTCATAAAGATCGTGTGACCAGATTATCTTTGGGTGGCAATTGATAGTATTAAAAACTTCCATGAATTCAATAGCATAGTACTCGGCAAAACTGGTTGCTCCTTTTTCAGGAGAGGGAACCTTGTAAAGAGGAAGGCCGGCGTATTTTTCCCATTTTTCGAAATCAAGATAAGCGGGAATGGCATCCATCGGATCCATGTCATTGAAAACATAAGAGAAATTGGTTTTAATTTTATTTTCGAGAAGTACTTTATAAATTAAGTCGTGAATAACGACACCACGTAGTGATCCGACATGAATTCTACCAGACGGAGTTTTCATATCATCTACCCATTCCTCTCGGTTTGCTCGGGGCAAGCTTTTTATTTTTTTTACTTCTCGGTCAACCCAGATCATAAGGATACTAATTTTATCATTAATTTTAACAGATTTTCTATTTCCGAGACCCGTATTCTTTCCGTTTTTGTATGGGGAAATTCAACTCCGTCACCGAGATTGATGCAGAGCAGTTTTTTGCTATTGAATATATTGGCGTCGGATACTCCCCAGGTATTAATAACAGATGATTTGATGTTTAAATCGGTAAAAATTTTTTTTAAGTATTCAAATTCTTTCAAGCTCTTTAACACATAACCGGGATTTTCTCTCACGAAATCAGCCATCAGCTTAGCTCCATATTTTTGTACGGCAGCCTTGACGATTGAAAGGAATTTTTGTTTATGTCTGTCAAGAAGCAAATCATCAAAACTGCGTATTTCTCCCTTAATAGAAATTTCACCCGGTATAGTATTTCTCACCTGGCCTGTGTTAACAACTCCAATATTGATGAGGCTTTTTTCATCAAGTTGGCCAAGGTTAACCTGATCGAGAATTTTTTTAAAGATAGTAAGGACATTAATTGCGTCTTTTGGTTTTGTGGCATGGGCTTCTTTACCGGTGATTTTAATATCAAATCTTTCATAATAGGGTGAAGCTTGAACAATTGTTCCTACAGGAGTTGAGGAATCAAAACAATAACCGCAGCGTGCTGTTAATAAACCATAATCAAAGTTGACAGCGCCATAATTTCCAACTTCCTCGGAGCGGGAGAAGATTAATTCTACGGTTCTGCTGGATAAATTTTCCTTGACGATTTTTTCAGCCAGCATTAAGATACAGGCTACGGCAGCTTTGTTATCAGCGCCAAGAATAGTATTACCGGATGAGTAGAGGCACTCATTCTTTATTACCGGTTTAATATTTCTTCCCGGTTCAACCGTGTCAAGGTGGCCGGAGAGAAAAATAGGATCGCCTTTTCCGGGGATCCTGGCAAAAATATTTCCATACTGATCTTTTTTTACATATTTGACATTTTTTTTTAGACGGTACAGAACATAGTCAGAAACATTTTTTTCCTCTCCTGACGGCGAGTCAATCTTAACCAGATCAATAAATGTCTTTACTAAAGATTTGTTCATATGATTATCGATAATAGCCCATCCGAATCAATTTCTGAGTAAAATTTGCTGGATCTCCATGGATATGTCTGAGTATGGTTTCGAGAGTCTGTATTTTTTCTGGTTTACCATACATATAAAGACAACAGGGCATTTTAGCATTTGCCTGGAGCTCCATAATAGCTGGTTTGTACCCGCCGTTAAGAGTAGTTGACACAATTTTTCCAACCGGTAATCGGGCCGTAGTAACCCGATGACTACAGCTGTCTGGACCAAACTGGTAACCCTGACCGTGATCTCCGGAGCAAGTACAGGTTAAACCTGAGATCATTGGAAAAGTTCGATGGTTACAGAAAAAGGCTTCCAAGCCAAACGCTTCCAAGGGCTTTTTCAAAACACTGAGCACCTGTGGTGTTTTTGTTGTTCCGAGTATTAAAACTTTTCCACTTGTAATACTTTCAATATGCTCACGGATTAACCTATCCCTCAGTGGAGCGTAAAGTCCTAAACTTCTTATTTGATCATTAATATAGCCTGAACCCATTTCCCAGATGTCAGGTAAACCTTCAAGCTGAAGTGCATTTCTTTGGGATAATGATAAAAGCGGTGTAAACCTCACATGTCCCAGCCCCTGTGGACAATCTTCTTCATTAAATTGGCAGACAATCGCTGACATTCCTGACCTGAAAGAATCCGCCAATATAGATTCCGGCACTGGTAGTGTAGCTGCTTCGCTGGCTAGTCCTTGGGCAATTAAGCCAAAATTCGGTATTGTACCTGTTTCCAGATCCTTATTTGTTACTAATCGATATGCGTCGCACTCTGTCATAGAGAATAATTATAGGCAACAGATATGTAATGTCAATTTTTTGCATAAATTTGACAAAAATAGTACATAATGTTAAAATATTAACATATGATTACAGTTTCTGAGGTTGCTGAGGAGTTAATTTCAAAACAACCTTTTCTTGAGGAAGCAATCAGTAAAGGAATAATTAATTATTCTGCTTTGGCACGTTTAATAAAGCCGCAGATTGAGGAGAAGCTTTTAAAAAAAATCGAAACAGGAGCGGTTCTGATGGCTTTGAAAAGAATGTCATTGAACATAAAATCCGACAACGGTTTAAAAACCATCATATCGAAAACACCGGAAATGATAGTCAGATCCGATCTGGTTGAATATACGTTCCAGAGCTCTTCGGTAATATTAAAAAAAATCAGTCAGCTGCTTGAGCATATAGCTGATGACCGGCGTTATTTTATTACCTTCACCCAGGGAGTTTTTGAAACGGCTATCATTGTCAGTGTTTTTTGGCAAAAAAAAATCGAAACCATGTTGGCTGATGAGAAAAAACTTTCTGTCATGGACAAACTATCATCGATAACAATAAAACTACCTGATGAAAACATTCAGGTACCCGGAGTTTATTATTTTATCCTGAAAGCACTTGCCTGGAATGGTATCAATATTATTGATGTTGTTTCGACCAACAACGAGTTTTCCATTATTCTTGATGACAGAGAAGTTGATCGGGCTTTCACCGTATTAAAACAAGCATTTTCACGTAACTAGTCAATTTTTTTTATCGTAAGTATTTTCTTACCTGAAGGAATATTGATTTCGACAGTTTCATTTGTTCTTCTGCCGATTAAAGCTTGGCCAATTGGTGATGATTGAGATAATTTTTTATTCAACGGATCAGCTTCGAACTCGCCGACAATTGTATATCTCTCTTTATTGCCGTTTTCCTCAATCTCAACAACAGATCCGATTGCCACTGTGTTGGGCGATGTATTCTTTTCAACAATTTCTGCATTGGCGAGGATAAATTCAAGCTCACGGATTCTGCCTTCAACAATCCCTTGCTCTTCCCGGGCAGCATGATACTCGCTATTTTCTTTAAGATCACCCATTGAACGAGCCTTCTGTAGCCTGTCAATGGCTTTTTTTCTTCCATTTCTTACCAGGTTTTCTAGCTCGGCCGTAATTTTATCATACCCTGATTTTGTCAGTTTTGTCATAGTTAAAAAAATAATCCCCTTAGTAATAATTCCGGGGATAAGTTATGATAAAATAATACTAAATTTTACGGTCAAAGTCAATTCACGGCGCGTTCGTCTAGCGGCCTAGGACAACAGGTTCTCATCCTGTAAATCGCGGGTTCAAATCCCGCACGCGTCACCCCGCTCAGCGGGGTGCAAGGACGCTCAGCGTCCTCATCCTAATAACTCCTTTACAAAAAAGTAGTTTTTTATCTGAAAATGTAGGCTTTATTCTATATGAATCTGAGTAGCATCGTACACTTTTTTTATTTACATCACTTATTTATTAATTTTTTTCAAGCAGGAATTATATTTAACAGAATCAAATTTAATGATACAGGCATGATTTAATTCTAGTGATTCTGAAGGCTTGTTTAATGTTCTATGTTCAAACGAAATAATTCCAATACGGTTAAAAAGCATAGTGGTAAAATCATCTTTATCCAAAGTTAGTAAATAGTAGTTTGGGTAAATCATTAACCTTGAAATGATTAAAATATCGCCTAATTTTATTTCCGGATGTTTGTGATGAGAATAAATTCTTGCGATATTCAAAGCGTTTTCTTGTACTTCTTTATATATTTGTTGGTGGTCAGGCATTTCATAAAAACCTCTAAATTCAAGAAAATTCTTCTTCTTTTGAAATAGTGATTCGGTTTGTGCACCTTTAAGAAATTCAAGTTTTACAATTGGGTCTAGCATCAAATAACAATTCGCAAATAAATGATCAAATGTAGTTATTAAATTATTATCTGTAGAACAAATCGCAAGTATATTTGTATCAATAACTATTCTTTTCCCATTTAAAGAAGTTAAAATATCTTTATCATAAAAAGCGTTCATTATATTTATTTTGCTCAATAGTTTCTTCTCTAATTGACTTGACAATTTTTATGATTTCTTCAAGTGATCTATTACCGGCTTTTTTTAAAACTTCACTTGATTTCCGTACATTACGTTTAGCTGTCTTTGTCATATTTATAAGTTATTATATTCTCTGAATAAAGTCAATATTAACCTGTATATAAAATTACATCAATATAGATGATTGTATATATTTTAATGTTCGATATTACAAAGAGAGATAGGAGCAGTTTTCTTTTGAAGATAAATGCAAGTTAGAGTACAATTTAACTAATCTTCGTAGGTTTAGATCTAATTTTGAAACAGTGGGCTCACAAAAAAATAAGAATAATGAGTTAAAGGATTTAAACCCTGAAAGTATAATTGCAACATTTCTAACCCCGAGAGTTAGAGAATATAAGAATAAAGAGTATGCCTAGTTTGGGTTCCCGCCTTCGCGGGAATAACAGAAACTTTTTATTATATTTCAGTTCCCACATCCTGCAGCTGCGTTGGCATCCGATCCCTCAGCAGCAGCGTCAGTTTCAGAAAAAGATGAGGCAACAGCATCTTTGGATATTTCATTTTTACAGTATTCAGGTTGAGTCTTACTGCTGCAGCAGACCATTTCTTTCAGTGCATTCGGTACGCGTCCGCCGAAGTCAAATTCGGAAACAGTTTGTTTATCATTAAGAATAAGAGTGGGCGATCCACTGACACCAAGCTTGCTAGCCAAGCTAAAGTCCACCTGGGCGTATTTAAGACCTTTGTTATTATCTTCCATACAGGTTTTAAGTGCGGTTGTGTCTACACCTGACGAGGTCAAACATTCATCGGATTTCCCGGCTTGCATATAGCAGCTGACATACGGCCAGTATTTGTTCTTTTGTTCCTCGCGCAGGCAGATTTGACGTAAATTTTCCTGAGCTTCCTTGTCGCCGTGCATTGATGTTATTTTATTGTTTTCAACAGCGCCAATATATCTGACTTCAGTTGTCAGCGACAGGTCCGGTAGTTCGTCGAGCGATTTTTTCATCACTCTTTGCATCTGTAATCCGTATGGGCAGTCAGCAACAACAAAGGCAGTTAATTTTGGCGTTTCAACTTTCTCCAAATCCTTACAGGTTAGTTTTTTTTGTTCGCCGGTGGCTGCAGGTGTGTTTTTCTGGTTAAGCGTATCCAATTTTATGCCGGAAGTGAAGATTATTTTTCCGTCCTTGGTAATGTAAGAAGTATATTTTTGGTTATTGCCATTGGCTGTTAAAACCATTTCAAATTCATAGATTCCATTGGTATCTTTTACCTTTTCAATCTTAATTTTGGTTGTGCTGGGGTCATTTATTAGTTTTTTTACTGCGTCGGGAATGACCTTACTTTTAAAGTTATTAATATTTCTTTCGTTGCTTATTCTCTGAAATAGAACGACTGCAACAATTGCCAGTATGGTGATTATCAGATAGGTAATTTTATTTGACTTTGATTGAGGTTTTTCTGACTTTACGGAATTTCCATTAACAGCTTGTACGAAGGGTTTGTTTTTTTTATTTAATTTTTTCATATTTAGATAATTTTACTGATTAAAATTAGTTTGTCAACAGCAAGAAACAGGATTTATAAAAGTTTGGTCCCATTAGGGACACTTTCAATTATTGGTACAAGTAGGGGCTTATCTTTTGCGTCTGCGATTAAAAGCATTCCTTCAGATAGCAGATTAAAGATTTTTTTCTTTTCAAGATTGGCAACGAATGCAAATTTTTTCCCGGTAAAGTCTTCAGGGATATAATATTCGCTTAGACCGGTAAGAATTGTGACAATACCGTATTCTTCTCCAAGATCGACGGCCAGCTCAAGCAGTTTTTTCGATCCGCTGACAGTTTTTGCAGAAACAACAGTTCCTGCTCTCAAGTCAATCTTGTCAAAGTCGGTAAAAGTAACAGCATTTTTCTTCATTTTGCGTAAATACGGTACAGATCGCTACCGATTTTTTCAAATTTATATATTGAGATCTGTTTTATTTCGGCTGTATTTTTGACATGAGGTCCGCCGCACAGTTCTTTTGAATAATTTTCTATGAAATAAACTTTTACGATATCGGGGTACTTCTGTTTGAAAAATGCTTTTGCTCCGATCTGTATGGCTTTGTCTTTCGGCATCTCCTCATATCTGACAGCAAGTCCGGTGCTAATTTTTTTATTGACTATATCTTCAATTAATTTTATGTTTTGGTCAGATGGTTTTGCCGTTGAATGAAAATCAAACCTCAATCTTTCACCTGTGATATTCGATCCCTCCTGTCTGACATCGGACTTTAGAACGTCGAAAAGCGCTTGATGAAGCAGATGGGTGGCTGTGTGGTACCTAATGACTTGATCACTTTGATCAGCCAATCCTCCTTTAAACATTCCCGAAGATGCTGTTCTCGATAAATTTTTATGTTTTTCAAATTCGGCTGAAAACTCCTGCTTATCAATTAGCTGTCCTTTTTCCCTGAATATTTCTTCGGTGATTTCCAAAGGAAAACCGTATGTTTGATACAGGTTAAAAGCGATTTTTCCGTCGACCTTACTTATTTTATTTATTTCCTTGAATCCTCTAGTTAACGATTTTTCAAATGTGTCTATTTCTGATCCGATAATAGGATAGATATTCGACCATTTAGTTTTTGCTAAATAAACAGTCTCATATATTGAAATAATCGACTGAACCAGTTTTGGCAAAACTTTATTTGCATTAATACCAATCATATTCATTTTGATAACCGCTCTTCTTATGAGTCTTCTCATTACGTAACCTTGTTGTTTGTTTCCCGGGGTCAAACCTTCGTTAGCCATAAAGACGGCAGCTTTTATATGATCGCTAATAATGCGCATTGATTTTTTTGTTGATTCGTCTTCATATTTTTTTCCTGAAGCACTTTCCAGAATTTCAATCATCGGCCAGTATAATCCGGTTTTAAATATATCCGGTTGATTGTTAACAACAGCCATTATTCTTTCCAGTCCTCCGCCAAAATCAACATTTTTTTGCGGCAGTTCAATAAGACTTCCATCAACGGCTTTTTGATACTGAATAAAAACAGAGTTACCGATTTCAATAAACCGGCCGCAATCGCAGTTCGGATGACATTTTTCACCGAACTTCGGATCGTGAGCTGTGCCGAAATCATAAAAGATTTCCGAGTCGGGTCCGCCGATTTCTCCAATTGGCATTTTTTCCGGAGGACCGGATCTTGACCACCAGTTTTTAAAAACATCGTATTCGTAAATTCTTGATTGGTCTATCCCAAGGCTTTTCCAGGTTTCAATCGACACCGTGTCTTTTGGAACCTGCTTATTACCTTTGAAAACAGTTACATGAAGTTTTTCTTTGGAAATACCCAGATTTTCAGTAAGGAATTGAAGAATCCATGTCAATTGTTCATCCTTAAAATAGTCACCGAGCGACCAGTTTCCCATCATCTCAAAAAATGTAGTGTGACGATTGTCACCGATCTCTTCAATATCCTGCGACCTGAATGAAGGCTGAATATTAAAAAGTCTTTTTCCCTGCGGATGGGTCTGACCTGTCAGGTAAGGGATTAAAGGTTGCATACCGGCGCTGGTAAAAAGAGTAGTTGGATCATCAAGCGGAATCAGTGTGGTTGATGGAATTTCCTCATGATTCCTTTTTTTCCAGAAATCAGACCATTTCTTCCTTAATTCCAGATGATTGATCGGCATAATGTAAAATTATAGCATGAATATCGATTTTACGCTGTTATATGACCTATCAGATTGTTAAAATAGTTTAGATGAGAACGCTTACAAGTATGATAAAAACATCTGAACCTAATTCAATAGACCCCTGGCTTGATAATTTTTATTTACCTGCCCCATTTTCCCACAAAGGAGACAATGGTAAAGTATTGGTTATCGGCGGCTCAAGGTTATTTCATTCGGCTTCATTATGGGCGGCAGAAATAGCCTCTCATTTGGTTGATATAGTTCATTATTCTTCAACTGAAGAAAATAATCAGATATTTCTTTCGCTGAAAAAATTTTTCCGAAACGGGATTGTGATTAAAAAAGAAGATTTACTAAACTATGTTGAAGAAGATGATGCAATATTGATTGGTCCGGGGATATTAAGAAAAAAAATTAAGAGTGATGAATTAAGAGTTAAGAGTTATACGGGTATTTTGGATATTGACGATGAAGTCGAATACACTTTCTGTCTTATAAAGTACTTGATTGATAGTTATCCGGATAAAAAATTTGTTTTTGATGCCGGAGCATTACAGATTATGGATAAACAGTGGCTTTTAAAATTAAATCAGCCCGCTGTTATTACTCCTCATCAGCAGGAATTTAACAAGCTATTCGGAATTCACCTTAAGGGTAAATCTATTAATGAAAAAAAATCCATTGTTAAAAAAACTGCACAAGAGTATCACTGCGTGATTCTGCTTAAAGCAGTTGTTGATATTGTCTCCGACGGAAAAAAAGTCTACGTTATTGAAGGGGGCAACGCGGGTTTAACCAAAGGGGGAACCGGTGATGTATTAGCCGGATTGGTTTTGGCATTACTGGCTAAAAGAGATCAGCTTTTCTCAGCTGTCACTGCGTCATACCTTCTAAAAAAAAGCGGTGATGAACTTTTCAATACTAAAGGATATTGGTATAATATTGATGACATCATGGGAAAGATTCCGGAATTAATGAAGAAAATAATAATTGACAAGAATTAGCTAATTCACTAATATCGAATTATGAAAAAAGAATCAGCTGTAGCTGTAGTTTTTGGCATAGCGCTGGGTGCATTCCTGGCAATTTCAATTATCAGTAAAAATAAAGAAAAACAGCTTGAAAAAACAAAAACAATTGCCCAATCGATTAAAACGGTTTCAATAACTCCATTAGTTAAATCGGTACCACAAACGATTGAAATAACAGAACCGGCAAATAATTCAGTTCTTATTGAAAAGACTGTTACTGTAAAAGGAAAAGCCCCGAAAAATTCGCTGGTTATTATTCAATCGCCGATAAAAGAAATTAGTCTGAAAAATAATGCAACCGATTTTTCAATTGATTTGCCGCTGGCATTAGGGGAAAACAGTATTGAAATCACAGTTTATCCAAGTGATAAACAGATGAAGCCGTACAATAAAGAACTGAAGATTTATTATTTCGATGAACAACTATGAAAAAAACAGCCATAATTATTTTTTTTGGATTATTCTTTTGCGCAGGAATTTTTGCGGTTGAAACAAACAGTGCGACCGATGAAGGTAAACTCGCTTCACCGTCAGCGGTTATCAATGAAAAGGACACCAGGGATTTCAAAGAAAAAGTAGTGGATGCGCTTAATAAACAGCACAAAGATAATAACACAGGCATTTCAGGAGTAGTTACTCAGATAAGCGGTAACACGATCAAGATAAAAACTGCCAATGAGGAAAGTTACGATATTAAAGTCGATGATTTATTAACTAAGTTTTACCAGATAGTCGGAGCACAGAAAAAGGAAATAAATATTCAAAATTTAGAAAAAAACCAATATGTTATCGTGACCGGTGTCGTCAGCGATAAAACGATTACTGCTAATTTGATTTACGTTGACGATCAGTACCTGGTTAAGTCCGGAAAAATATCCGAAGTTGATAAAGAGGCTTTTTTCATTAAAGTCGTTTCGACAGATAAAGATAGTTACACTTTAGATGTTGAAACATTTACTAAACAACAGATGCTCAATATTAAAACATTGGCGATTGAAAGAATAGGATTTTCGAAGATTAAGGAAGGAGATACGATTCATTTTGTTGTGAAAAAGACAGGTACTGAAAAAGAAATTAACCGCTTCCCGGCCCAAAAAGTTCTTATTATCCCCCAGGAATACTTTATAAAATAAAACTCATAACTTGATATAATAGTTATCTTATGCTTGGATTTCTTAAAAAAATCTTTGATTACAACGAAAAACAACTGAGCCGTTTACAAAAGAAGGTTGATGAAATTAGCCTCCTTGAAGAAAAAGCCAGAAAACTCGAAAATAACGAGTTTGTCAAAGAGACACAAAAAATCAAAGGACAGATAAAATCAGAAGAAAAAGATCTGAATGATATTTTACCGTGGACTTTTGCTTTGGCAAGGGAAGCGGCCAGGCGGGTATTGGAGAACGTCATTATGACGTTCAGCTTATGGCCGGTGTTGCTCTTCATGAAGGAAAGATAGCTGAACAGAGAACCGGTGAGGGAAAAACCCTATCTGCCACCCCTCCATTGTATCTGAATGCTCTTCTTGGTCAAGGTGCCCATTTGGTAACAGTTAATGATTATCTGGCCCGGCGCGACTGCGGTTGGATGGGAGCAGTGTTCCATTTCTTAGGACTAAAGACTGCTGCCATTATTGCCGATAAATCATTTATTTATGATCCCGAATATGTCGATAACGAAGCTCAGGATTGGCGTCTGATTCATCTCCGCGAGATATCTAGAAAGGAAGCCTATCAGGCAGATATTACTTATGGTATTAATAGTGAGTTTGGTTTTGATTATTTACGTGACAATATGGCTTCTGATAGCAATCAAACAACCCAAAGAGGTTTTTATTATGCCATTATTGATGAGGCCGACTCAGTGCTTATAGATGAAGCCAGAACACCGCATATTATTTCCGCTCCCTACGATGAAGATACTTCCAAATATTATCATTATGCAAAGATTGTCAAATCGCTTACAGATAAGGAAGACTTTGTGATTGATGAAAAAATGAGAACAGCGAACCTGACGGAAAAGGGAATCCTTAAAATTGAGTCAATGCTCGGAGTGAAAAATATTTATGAAAAGGATTTCGACACCTTATTTCATATTGAAGCCAGTCTTAAGGCTTTAGCTCTTTTTAAAAACAACAAAGAATACATTGTTAAAGATAACGAAATAGTCATTGTTGATGAATTTACGGGGCGATTGCTTTACGGAAGACGTTTTTCAGAAGGCATTCATCAAGCAATTGAGGCAAAAGAGAACGTTACCATCCAAAAAGAATCAAAAACATTGGCAACCGTATCTTTACAGAATTATTTCAGGATGTATAAAAAATTAGCCGGTATGACCGGGACTGCCTCGACCGAATCCGAAGAATTCAGCAAAATTTACAAAACCGACGTCATAGTTTTGCCTACTCATCGGCCAATGGTTAGGAAAGATCATCCTGACCTTATTTATAAAACCGAGTCAGGTAAATTCAATGCTGTTGCCGAAGAGATTATTAGCAATTATAAAATTGGCAGACCGGTTTTAGTGGGGACGACTTCGATCGAGAAAAATGAATTGCTTTCACAGATACTTAACCGAAAAGGAATTCCTCACGAATTACTGAACGCCAAGAACCATGAAAAAGAAGCCCAGATAATTGCCCGGGCCGGAGAAAAAGGAGCGATAACAGTTGCTACCAATATGGCGGGTCGAGGAGTTGATGTTATTCTTGGAGGTCAGCCCCCAAACGAGTTTGAGTCAACGGACAGCGAAAAATTGAAGACAGAAAAGAATGCCTGGCAGGCAAAACACGATGAAGTCATCAAGCTTGGCGGATTGTTGGTAGTTGGTACAGAACGTCATGAATCGAGAAGAATCGATAATCAATTGAGGGGTCGTTCAGGTCGTCAGGGCGATCCTGGAGAAACGAAATTTTTTGTTGCTCTTGAGGATGATTTAATGAGGATTTTTGGCGGTGAACAAATATCCAATCTCATGACTTTCTTTAACTTTCCTGCAGATCAGGCTTTAACACACCCTATGGTTTCAAGAGCAATTGAACAGGCCCAGGTAAAGGTCGAAGGATTTAATTTTGATATTCGGAAACATCTGGTTGATTTTGACGATGTCCTTAATAAACAAAGAGAAATTGTTTATACGTTACGGAGAAAAATACTTCATCTGCCAAAGAAGAATAAAAAAGATTTCATTTTAACAGTGACTAATGTTTTGAATGAAGAAGTTGATATTTTGGTTAATCAATTTTTTGGATTGGGAGAGGATCAGTTTGCTGATGATACTGTTGACAAGTTTACTCAAGAGTTAAACTTTATTTTTTCAATTGATAAAAAGAAGATAACCATATTCACCGAAAAAAAGGATTTGATTGGCATGGCTGAATTTTTGAAAAAAGAATTGGTTAATCTTTATCGTTTAAGAGAACAGAAACTCGGGACTGAATTATGGACGGAAATAGTCAAAACCATTATTTTATCAACGATTGATAAATATTGGACCGATCATCTGACGGCTATAGAGGATCTCAGGGAAGGAATAAATCTTAGAGGATATGCCCAGCTTGATCCGTTAGTTGAGTATAAAAACGAGGCTTTCAGTATGTTTGAAAAGTTGATCGGCGAGATTAATTTCGAGACGGCAAGAAGACTTTTTAAAGTAGAGGTTGAAACAAACACTCCTCAGGAAAAAGATCAATCATTGGTTTATCAATCAGCTTCGGCAATTGATCCGTTCACCAAACAGGAGCAGCAGGCAACACAATCCCAAGCCAAACCATCGGCAAATATTGGCAATCCCGATTTGGGGATAAGAGTGATCAAGCCCGGAGAAAACAGCAATAAACATAATCTTGGCCGCAATGACCCCTGCTGGTGCGGTGCAGTAGACCCTAAAACAGGCAAACCGATTAAATACAAAAAATGCCATTACCCTAATTAAAATCCAGTTAGGCACCTGTCCCGTAGACGAGTTACCATGAGGTAAGGACGTAGACCTTGCGAATGGAAAGCGTTCTATCGGGACGGTAGCGGAAAAAAATATAAAAAGTGTCATTACCCAAACTGATCTCTCTTGAATATCTAAAAAGAAAAGGTTAAAATTTTATATACATTACCTAATTTAATAGAGTAATTTTTTTTCTCTTAAAACTAAAGATGAATGAGAGATTATTTATCCCAAAAATATTTTTAACCTGCTTCGTGTTTGTTATCTTGTTAAGTTTTCCTAAGTCAATAGTAGCAGCCAATAATTACCTTATGTCAAGTACGGCCAACTTCAATCTCAGAATTGATGGCCAAGCTTGGCATGATCATATACCAGATAATGCAATAAGAGTGGCAGATCTTGACAGCGACGGTACTAATGACTATATATTTGGATCGATTGGTTCAGATTACGGAGGCAGCCATACCGGCTCAATTTTTATCATAAAAGGCAGTCAGCTTGGCGACTTTGGTATAGGTCAAACATGGGACCTGTTGGGATCAACTAAATTTTATCTCCGTATCGATCATACTGAAGTTGATAGCTATTATCCTTATACATTACAAACGGGTGATCTGAATAATGACGAAAAACCAGATATAATTGTCGGTGATCCAACAGGAAATGCGATCATCATTTTTAATGACCGATTAACTGGTTACGCAGGCGTCGGGAATACTAATAATGTTGGAAGTAGTTCATCTTATAGTATTAAATATACTGGTTTGTTTATAAACGCAGTTTCAATAGGAGATTTTGACGGTAATAATTTAGCAGATATAGCAATTGGTGATTACACAAATTATACAGGCAATAGTGCAGGATCAGTTTATATAATTTTTAACGAAAAATTTAATTCTCTTCCAAGTGGTACGAATGTTTCTTTAACTGATAACATTAATTATGATTTGAGAATTGATGGAGCAGGAAATTATGACGTGTTTGGTGATTATGTGATTGAGAATCTGGGTGACTTGGATAACGACGGTAAAGATGACTTAGGCATCGGATCAAACGGATATGGGAATGGTAACGGCAGCGATTCAGGGTCCCTTTATATCATAAGCGGTCAAATATTAAGCAGTCATAAGTCAACAGGCGATAATATAGGCATCGGAGTGACATCGAATTTCAATATTCGTATTGACGGTACCAATGCTTATGATTTATTAACTGGTTGGGGATATGGTCATGCGGATGCAGGTGATATTGACAGCGATGGAAAGAGGGATATTATTGTTGGAGCATCAATGGCAAATACTGGCGGATCAATTTATCTCTTTTGCGGAAACACTTTATCAGACAAGCTTTCTTCATATGGTAATATCATTGAGACTTCAATCGAATCCAACTATAATACTAGGTTTTATCTTACAGGTTCGGGAGACAACCTTGGTGATTTTATCGTTAACTCGACCGATATGAGTGGAGATGGCGCTGATGATCTGATTTTAGGAGCGTCTAACGGAGACAGGCGGGGTCCAGGTGAATTATTTATACTTAACAGTGTTAACGGATACTGCAGCCAGAATGGTGTGAATAAAAATATGTCCGATTCAGCCAACTATACTTATAAATTTACTGGCGTTTCAGGCAGCTCTCTAGGATATATTCCGAGAGTTAGTCTTCAGGATGCTAATTTTGACGGATCACCTGATTTGTTAGTAGGCGCAATTTATACAGGCTACAATTCCCGTTCTGAATCTGGTTCTCTTTACACGATTCTCAACTTTCCCCACAGTTTCAGTATTGATGCAGTCAGTTCTAATCAATTAAAATCTTCTTCGCTTACTTTAACAGGTTCAATTAGCGCATCAATTTCAACTACAAAAGTTAGCGGGATTCAGTACAGTAAAGACAGTAACAACTTCAGTGATATCTGGACAGCCTGTACTGCTGATGATGGAACATATGACAGTAAATCGGAGGATTTTACCTGTCAACTAAGCGATCTTTCAAATGGATCTCATACGATATACGTAAGAGCTTATGATGAAAATACAACCTATACTCCGCAAGTCAGTTATTCTGCCACAAGCTTTACCATTAATGTCGCGGCTGACCCAAACAGTAATTCACCAAAAGAAGACAAACCGGAGCCACCCAGATGTAAAAATCCCAAACCTGATAACAATCCGGATTTATTCCAGATTGATGTTAATGATACCCAGGCCACATTGTTCTATGCGCCAGTCAGCGGTAATGTCGGAGACTATTACATTTCCTATAGCGAACAACCCGGTACATATCAGTATGGTACATCTACCGGTCAAGGACAGTCATCAGGAGCATTATCTTTTACCGTTAATTATCTTAATCCCAACACAACCTATTATTTTAGAGTAAGAGGACAAAACGGTTGTATGCCCGGAGACTTTGGCAATGAAATGAAGATAACAACAAGAAGTAAAGGAATGTCAGGCAATATCATACATTACAAAAACTTTCCTGATCCGCAGACTAATTCTAATCAACAATCACAGCCAGTAAATAGCTCAACACAGGTTTTAGGAGTGAATAAAGAAGAAAATGTACAAGAGGTTAACAATGTGGTTACTTCCTCTCCAACCCAAATACCAAGCAGTAATTCAATCATACCGTCAAAACCAAAAAAATTCTGTTTTCTTTGGTGGTGTTTTTAAGGGTCTTTAATTCATGAAAAACCTAAACTCAGTTAATTGATTATTCTTTTTTTACCGTAATTTTATATACTAATAATAATTACTATGCGACGATATAGGTATGTAAATATATTTTTTTATTTGTTATTTCTCATTTGTCTTCTTTTTCCCAAATCTGCTTCAGCAGCCAATAATTATTATGTTTCAACCAGCGGTAATGATACTAACCCCGGAACATTATCCCAGCCGTTTAAGACAGTTCAAAAAGGTGTTAATGTGCTCCAGCCGGGGGACACTCTATCTGTTAGAGAAGGAGTATATCAGGAAGTAGTTTCAATCGACCGATCAGGTTCAGCAAACAGTTTCATTCAAATTTTGGCCTATCCGGGGGAAGCACCGGTTATTGATGGCAATAATTACCAACTGCCGGCATCTGAATGGGGAGTAATTTTTGCAGTTAGAGGAAATTATATTAAACTGAGTGGTTTTGAAATCAGATACTCAAACTGGATGGGAGTGATTGTTTCCGGTCAGCATAATACAGTTGCCAACTTTAACTCTCATCATAATAAAGAAAACGGCATTCTTATTACCGGAGATAATAATATAGTTGAGGACAGTAAAGCATGGTATAACTGCACTTCCAATGAAAACGGATCACGTACCAGAGATTATTGGGCTTCAGGATTAAGCGCTGCCAGACACCCGAATAATGCTATCATCCGCCGTAATCAAGTTTATAACAACTGGGGTGAAGGAATATCTTCATATGAAGCAACTAATACTCTCATTGAGGACAACATCATTCATGATAATTGGTCAGTTAATATTTATATTTCAGATACAACAGGAACCATCGCCCAAAGAAACTTCGTTTACCGTACCGGAAGTGCCAACCATACAAATCAAGAACACGCCATTGTTTTTGGCGATGAGCAATGTAAACCTGAATCATCAGATAATAAAGTACTAAATAATATTGTTTGGGGATTTATAAGAAATATTGAATATTGGGGGACTGCGAATTGCAGTACCCATGGATTAAAAAATGTTGTCATAGCTAACAATACTTTAGTTGATGCTATAGGCAGTGATGGAAATCTATTTATCTCGAATGCAGGTGGAAACGTAAACACGGTTATACAAAACAACTTAATTTATCAGTCAGATTCAAAATCCATCTGTTTTTTTGGTTCAAAAACAGGCTTGACTCTCAGTAATAATCTTTGGTCAAAAAGCTGTTCTTCAGGATCGGGATCAAATGATATAGCAGGAGATCCAAAATTTGCTAAAACCAATTCAATGTCCGATCCAGTGTGGTTTAAACTTTTACCTGGTTCTCCGGCAATAGATAAAGGAGCAGCGATAAGCGCGGTTACTGTAGATTTTTTCAAAAATAATAGACCGCTCGGTTCTTTTCCTGATATTGGTGCTTATGAATACGGAGGATTAACTCCGATTCCGACAATTCCGCCAGCTACCATTACTCAAATTAACAATCCCACAGTTACTCCTGTTATCAAACCGTGTACGACAGGTATTCAAGGCTGTTCTTGTGCAACCAATACTCAAGGCGATGCTAATTGTGACGGTAAAGTCTGCCTTAATGATTATCTTGAATATTCCAAGGCGATAAACGGCCAGATTATTCAACTTGACGTAGACTTTAATAATGACGGATTTATCGGCAAAAAAGTTGGTCTTGAAGCAGGTGACTATGAAGTTTGGCTGGCAGGAAACACCAGCAGCTTAGGATCAAACTGCGGACACTAGGAATTATAGGCAACTTCTTTTTTATTGATATAATTCATTCAATGCGTAAATGTTTGTTGTGCAAAAGAGAACTCAAATTTTATCAAAAAGTTCAAGAATTTAGCATTGACGAATGCTTTGATTGTCAATTGGCAACGACCGTTTTATCTTCAGCGAATAAACTACAAATATCGACTGACAGTTCCTATAATCTAAAAGATTATCTAACAATTAAAGATCTGCAAAGGAATAAGTTCAAAAAAATTATCAGCTGGTTGAGTCAGGTTATTAAAAAAGGCAAACTGCTTGAAGTCGGAGCGGGATTCGGCTTGTTTGCCAGTTTGATTAGTAAAAATAGACAGTACCAAGTTGAAGTAGTTGAGCCGGAGTTAAATTTATTTTTTCTTAGGAATACTAAAATAAAAAAACACCAGGCAAGCTTCGAATCTTTTTTAAAAAAAAATAAAAATAGAAAATTTGATGCGGTAATTATACTTGATGTCCTCGAACACCTAAACAATCCTTTAAAAACGTTAATTGATACAAAAAAAATATTGAATGAAAACGGACATTTGTTTATTCAATGTCCGAATTATAAAAGCTTAATGGCGAAGATTTGCCGTAATTGGTCATGGTGGATGGTGGAAGATCACAAATATCATTTTTCTCCAAAGTCATTAAAAAAATTACTGGAAAAGTCAGGTTATAAAACAATCAGTGTTAAGACATATGAAATTTTTTATGATTTCAGGAAAAATCTTGACGGGAACTTCATAGGAGTAAAGAGTCCGTTATTAAGAAAACCAGCTAAAGGAATTTTCTTAATGATATTTATTCCTGTTTATTTATTGATAAGGAAAATTATCTGGCGTTTGGGGTATGGAGGGTTGATATTTGTAACTGCAGAGAAAGTTAAAAAGTTATAATTTCATTTTTTTTCATATAAAATAATATTTAACCGGACAATCGCCATTGGAGGATATAATTAACTCCCTTATTCGAGTTAAAAAGTCTCCAAATTCATCAACCAATTGCTGATCATCACCGCATACCACAAATGTTGGTATATTTGCATCGTGTCCGGATCTACGTTTATTTCTTGCTGTTGTTTTTGAAGCTTTAAGTTGAATAGGGACTTTAATTTTTCGGTTAATATCGTCTAATATTATTGCAAAACTGTCTGTTGCGTGTTGATAATCCTGTTCAAGAGTCGATATGCGGTAACCTTTAAACCATGGTGGAAAATAACCGTTGATAACTCGAGGGATTATAATTCGTGCAAGTCTTATTTCCGCATTAATACCAGTGTCGTGTTTTATTTTATACCCATATAATCTTGTTGAGAATAAATACTCATCGCACCTTTGTTCAGGATTTTTCATAGATTAAACCAATATTTTACATTAGATATTGATTTTTGTGAAGCTACACAGACTTATTTTGATAATGGAGTGTTTCTTATAAAGAGTGAATTCGTAATAACACTGACTGAAGACAAAGCCATGGTGGCAGCGGCAATTGCCGGGTTAAGCAGCCATCCTGTAAACGGATAGAGGATTCCGGCTGCAATCGGAATACTAATTACGTTGTAAAAAAATGCCCAAAAAAGATTTTGTTTAACTTTTGTTACAGTTATTTTAGAAATCTTAATAAGCTTAAGAATATCAGCCAAATCATTTTTTACTAAAATAATATCTCCGGTTTCTATGGCAATATCAGAACCTGAAGCAATAGCAACACCAAGATCAGCCTTGGCAAGGGCAGGTGCATCATTAATTCCGTCCCCGATCATTGCGACTTTATGATTTTCCGATTGCAGTTTCGCTATAATTCCGGCTTTTTCACCGGGAAGGATTTCAGAAAAATACCGGTTGATTTTGACCTGCGCAGCGATTGTACTGGTAACTTTTTCATGATCACCGCTAATCATGACAATTTCTTTTTTCATTTTTCTTAGTTGTTCAATTACCGTTTGCGCATTATCTTTGACCGTATCGGCAATAGCGATAAAACCAATAATCTTTTTATTATTGGCGACTAGAATAACCGTTTTGCCTTGGTTTTCATATTGACTGATCTGTAAATTTGTTTCTTCAGCCAAACTTATTTTTTGTTCCTTGATTAACCTCCGAGTACCGATAATCACTTCCTGATTATTCACAATTGCCTTAATTCCCTTTCCGGGATAATTAGTGAACCTAATTACTGGTACTAATTTGATATTTTTTTCTATGGCTTTATTGACAATTGCCTGGGCCAACGGATGAGTAGAATTTTTTTCGGCTGAGGCAGCTATCAATAAAAGATTTTCATTACCATCAAAAAAAACAATATCTGTCACTCTTGGTTTGCCTTGAGTTATGGTTCCGGTTTTATCAAACACAAAAGTATTAATTTTTCCGGCTTGTTCTAGAGCTTGACCGTTTCTGATGAGAATTCCGTTTTTTGCAGCCAGTCCAGTTCCGGCAATAATCGCTGTTGGCGTAGCCAGGCCGAGTGCACAAGGGCATGCAATAATTAATACTGCGACAAAAGTGTTAATCGCAAATGACAACGGCTGCCCGATAAGCAACCAAAACGAGAAGGTAATAATTGCCACTAAAATAATCGCGGGAACGAAATAAAACGAGACTTTATCAGCCAAGAGCTGGATAGGAGGTTTTGTGTTCATGGCAGTTTCGACAATTTTGACTATCTGGGCAAGCATGGTTTCCTGGCCGATTTTACTGACTTTGATATGCAATAAACCCTCCTGATTAATTGTTCCTCCAATGACAGGATCGTTTACTTTTTTTTCTACCGGCAAACTTTCGCCGGTAATCATTTTTTCATCAACGCTCGAATTACCGGAGATTATAATTCCGTCGGAAGCGATTTTTTCTCCAGGTCTGACAACAACAATATCATTAATCTGAAGATCAGCTATTGGCAGTTTGATTTCCTGACCGTCTTTTATAACAAGAGCTTCTTTGGGCTGTAATCCAATCAGTTTTCTTATAGCTTGATTAGTCTTACTTTTAGTATTCTTCTCAAGATATTTTCCAATATTAATAAAAATTAAAATTAATGCGGCACTTTCAAAATAGAGATCCTCAACCGGTTGGCGGTTTAAAAAAAAATTAAAGCTGACAATAAGACTATAAAAATAAGCTGTTGCAGTTCCGAGAAATATCAGCGAGTTCATATCCGGCTTTAAGGTAATTAACCTTAAAAAACCGGAACTCCAGGTCTTAAAAAATATAACAATAATGAAGGAGGTTATTGAGAATTGAAGCAATATATTATTAACAATAAAAAAATCAGTTAATGGCCAGTTAAACATTGGGGCCATATGAAGGTAAAAAACAATAATACCCAAAACAAGGGTGAATACCAGTATATTTCTGTCTTTTAAGTTTGTATTGTCTTCGTTCGTTGTAACAATCCGGTATCCAAGATTGGTGATTATTTTTTCGATTTTACTCTGGTCAATAACTTTGTCATCAAAACTAACTTGTGCAGTCTCAGTTGCGTAATTTACCGAAACCGACCTAATTCCCGGTAGTCTTTTTATCTCCAGCTCAATGTTGACTGCACAGGAAGCGCAGTGCATACCGCCTAGCAAAAATTTCTGGTTAGTTATCATATTATTTATTTCGAACTTTGTAATTATTCTTCGAGTGACCGCGCCAAAGGCGAGGGAATCGAGAAGCAAAATTGATATGTTCTCGACTCCGTCCTTGATTTGTTGGGACTTCACTCGAACAGTAATAGACCGCTGCGACTATTGTTGCTTATTCAATTACCTCAATTGTTCCTGTTATCATTCCCATCCAACAGCTGAATTTAAACTGTCCGGTTTTTAACGGTGTGAATTCTTTAATGCTGGTTTGTCCGGGGGTCAATTTTATCTGTCCATCGAAAAGGCTTGGAGAAATAACCGCATTGGTACAGCCACTGGTTCCCGTATCGGTTATCTCCCAGCGTACTGGAATATTGACTTTTACCTGGAAGTAATCAGGATCATATCCTCCGGACGAAGCAGACATTTTTATTATCTGTTTATTGTTTATTGTTTTAACCAATTGACTGTCAGTGTTTTTCGATTTAGTATTATTATTTTTTAAATTGCTTAAGCTAGGTAAACCAATAATATTTAATTGAGAATTGATATTTATAAATGCAAATAAAATAACCAACAAACCGGCAACCTTAGAAAAATAACCGGACAGATTGTTATTATGTAACATCTTTTGGCTAAGCAGACCGACCGATAGAAGGACGGGCAGTGTTCCCAGAGCAAAAACCAGCATGATTAACGATCCCCTGACCATGTTTCCTGACAGTAAGGCGACGGATTGAGCCGATAAGGTAAAACCGCAAGGCAGAAAAAAAGTCAGAGCTCCGATTAAAAAAGGCATTTTTGCTCCAAGATTATCCGTAATCTTTTTCGGAAAAGATATTCTGATTTTTTGTGCGGCACGAATACCAATCAGCTGCAAACCAAGAATAATCATGACTAATGAGACAATGACAATTAAGACGGCACTGAAAACAGGCGTAATTTGCAGAGATTTTCCGATCAAACCAAGCAGGCCTCCGAAAAAACCAAATGAAATCAGCCTGCCTATATGAAAAAACCAGTGGGAGTTAAGTGATTCTTTAGCAGACCATTGCTTAGACAATGAAAGCAATATGCCTCCTATTAAGGCAAAACAAGTGGATATGCTGGCAACTACACCGAATAAAAATAATATGACCAACGAAGAATTAGCATTCACTTGGGTAAAAGGACTAAGTTTATCTCCGTACATATAGATTAATTCTCCTAGGACAACAATACTTATAATAAAAAGAGCGACATTAATAATTGATAGTTTGCTTTCGGGTAATGGTTGGTCTGAAAATACATAATTCTCTTGACTAAAAAGTTTATTTAATATTTTAAAAGAAGGCGCATTCTTTAAGTACTCAACTGTAACTTCGTTTTTACCGGCAGATGCAGATACTGACTTAACTTCTGCAAGTTTTTTGATTTTGTTTTCTATCAGCATTTCGCATGAATGGCAGACCATTCCTTTAACGAAATATTTCTTTTCATGGATTTTATTATCTGTGTCCATTTTTCCCTCCTTTTTCAGCTTTAACCCAGTCTGAGTAGCGGGTTTCAGTTTTTTGTCTTTCCTGTTTAATTTTTAGATGTGCTTTTTCCAATTCAATAGGGATTTTTCTTTTTTTTCCTTTTAAATAATCATAGATAGCTTCATTGAGCGCATCTACGGCAAGAAGGGAGCAGTGAATCTTTATCGGAGGCAAGCCGTTCAACGATTTGATTACATCGTCTTTTTTAATACTGAGTGCTTCGGTTATAGTTTTATTCTTAACCAGATCGGTAATGACGCTGCTGGTGGCAATCGCAGCTGCACAGCCGTATGTTTCAAATTTGATATCCTCGATGATTTCGGTATCTTTTGTTTTTTTTACTCTGATGTAAAGATACATCACATCACCACAAATTATATTACCAACAATACCTTTACCATCGGGTTTTTTTATTGAACCGTAGTTATGGGGGTTTTTAAAATGGTTAATAACTTGCTTTGAGTAAGTGCTCATATTTAGTATTAATTCTTAAACGGTGATATGCGCCGGAACTTTTTAACAATCGCCGGCAAAACTTTTAATAAATAATTAATATCGCTTTCCTTTGTCCAACGGCCAAGACTAATCCTTAACGAACCGTGAGCGCCTTGAGGAGGGAGGCCAAGCGCAATGAGTACATGGCTGGGTTCGAGGGTAGTTGACGAGCACGCCGAACCGGTTGAACAGGCGATTCCCGCAAAATCCAACTGCATAACCAATGATTCACCTTCAACAAACGGAAACGAAATGTTTATATTATTAGCCAATCTTTTTGTAGGGTGGCCGTTAAGATAAGTATCTTTAATATTTCCAAGAATTCCGGAAATTAACTTGTCTCTGAGTTTAAGCAAACGCTGATTTTCCGTATTTCTTGATTTAACTGTTATTTCAGCGGCTTTGGCAAAACCGATGATTGCCGGAACATTCAGGGTTGACGATCTTAGTTTATTTTCATGACCACCTCCGTGGAGAATTGGATCAATTAAAACCGATTTTCTCACAAACAGACATGCCGCTCCTTTTGGTCCGTAGATCTTATGTGACGAGGCGGTAAGAAGATCAATATTCATTTTCTTAACATCAATCAGTTCTTTTGCGTAACTTTGACTGGCGTCAGTATGAAAATATACTTTTTTATTTCGGCAGATCCGGCCGATTTTTTCAAGGTCTTGCAGGGTGCCGACTTCATTGTTTCCGTGAATAATTGAAATTAAAATAGTTTTTTCATTGATAAGGCTTTCTAATTCTTCTATATTGACCAGGCCATATTTATCAACCGGTAAAATCGTAACAGCATAACCGTTGCGGCTTAGATAACGGGCACTTTCAAGAACGCAGTCGTGTTCGATTGCTGAAATAATAAGGTGATTGCCGCGGTGTCTATTTGCCAGAGCAACACCTTTTAATGCGAGATTATTGCTTTCTGTAGCTGAACCGGTAAAATAGATTTCACTGGTTTCGGCATTGATGATTCGAGCAATAGTTGAACGGCTTTTTTCAACTGCTTCATGGGCATGTCTCCCGAATTCATGAAGGGACATGGTATTGCCGTAAATTTTTGAAAAATACGGAAGCATTGCCCGTAGCACAATCGGGTCAACCGGAGTTGTGGCAGCGTAATCAAAATATATACTTTTCATAATATTTTTTGGAATCTAACAATCTCATTGCTGAGATTATTTCCCCTTATATTCCAAAATTAATTATTAATCAACTGATCCAAAGTAATTGAATTTAGCGATTTTAATAAATTGGTCTGAACTAACATCCAGATTTTTTTGGTAACACAATTTTTACTTCTAGCGCAATGCATTTTTTTATCCTTTTCATAGGCAACACACATAACCGGAGCCAATGATCCTTCAAGATGACGCATTATCTCTCCGGCAGAGATTCTATTCAACGGTTTTGCTATAGCATATCCGCCCTGATTACCGAACTTAGCTTTTAATATACCGCCTTTTTTAAGAACGGCGAATATTTTTTCGAGATAGTCAAAAGAGATATTTTCAGCTCTGGCAACTTCTTTGGTTGAACAGTAGCCGTCTGCTTTGGCAATGTAAGCCAAGGCCCTTAAACCGTAACGTGTTTTAGTTGAAATCTTCATATTTTATATCCGACTAATTTAGTCCAACTAATAATATTAAAGATAATTACAGTTGTCAAGTGGAAATATTTCTAGTAAACTTTTTTTCTAGAGATGGAGAGATATAGGCCAATTTTATTAAAACATAAGAGCAAGACTTCGTTACCACCGAATACTACTCTGAGTGAACTAACAAGGATTTACAGAAAAAGTATTCGACCCCCTACTGATGTTTGGGGGAGGAGACCTGCTACTCCAGCCGAGATCGAATCAGCTATAAAAAAAACGAGAATAAATCACGACCGATAATAACTAAAATAATCCTATTTGATTTTCAGGAACTTTCTTAATTTTTTTTTCCATCGGAAGTTCTTTTTTTTTCTTATACAATCGGTTGACCAGGGAATACATCTCAAACTGGAGCAAATAATTTTTTAGACTCTCGTTTAATCCCTGGTATTTTGCCAAATCAAGGTTGATATTAAGGTCAACATCAGTAATGATTGTAGCTAGTTTTTTTGATAAGAAAACATTGTCTTTATTATCGATCAGAATCTTTTTTATCCGATCGTTTTTAACATGATCAATATTTTGATATAGATTGTCAAGACTGTCAAATTCTTTCAGTAAACTAACTGCGGTTTTTGGGCCAATCCCTTTGGCGCCCGGATAGTTGTCTGACGGATCCCCGGTAAGAGCTTTGAGTTCCGGAATTTTGTCCGGCTTCATCGATAGTTTTTCAATGACTTTCGATTCATCGTAAAGAATATTAATATTAAAATTATTCTGCGGTGAAATCACAAAAACATTCTTGCATACTAATTGAAGAATATCTTTGTCACCCGAAAAAATCAGGACCTTGAAATCCCGAAGTTTGGCCTTAGCTGCCAGAGTTCCAATAATATCATCACCTTCGTAGCCGTCTTTTTCCAGTTTGAAAAATCCGGCAGCATCAACCGCGTTTCTAATATTGGGTATCTGTACTATAAAATCATCTTCGGCCTGGGGACGTTGGGCTTGATAATCTTTATAGATCTTTTCACGGAAGGTTTCTGCCGGTGTATCAAAACTGATAGCCAGATGGGTTGGATTAAAATCGATAATAGCCTTATAAAGAATCGAAAAAAATCCATAAAGGGCGTTGGTGGGAATACCTGACTTAGTCCGAAATGACGGAATCGCGTGATAGGCTCGATGCATAACCGCATTACCGTCAATAATAAGAAGTGTATTCATTATATAAGAATAACGTATTCGATTTAAAAAATTATCCGAGTTTTAAAACGTCGTCTTTTTCTTTTTTACCGACTATTTTTTCAAACTCATCCTGATCAAGACTTTCTACTTTTAGCAACTGATCGGCAACCCGGTCAAGCAGACTTCTGTTTTTTTGGATATAACCAACGGCAATTTGATATGCTTCATCAATTATTTTTTTTATTTCGTTGTCTATTTTGGCCATCATGTCTTGTGAAATATTATTCTGTTCATAATAGGACTTTCCCCATTCGGTGATGTCCATAGTCGGTCCGTAATTAATCGGTCCAAGGTTGCTCATGCCAAACTCAGTTACCATTGCTTTAGCAATTTGCGTAGCCTGATCAAAATCATTTGCCGCACCGGTTGTTATTTCATTAAAAATAGTCAGTTCAGCTGCGCGACCACCCATCATGACAGCTATTCGTTCCAGAAGATGAGTTTTTGTTTCATGCAATTTATCTTTTGCCGGAGGAATCAATGTATAGCCAAGAGCCATACCTCTCGATACTATCGAAATTCGATGAACCGGATCCGTATGAGGTAAGAAGTGGGAAACTATGGCATGGCCGGCTTCATGATATGCGGTTAATTTCTTGTCAGTATCAGACTGCAGTCTTTTTTTTTCAGGTCCAAGCTTGACTTTAGTAGCAGCTTCCTCAATATCCTCCATGGTAATTTTATCTTTACCGTTTCTGGCTGCATGAATAGCTGCTTCATTAAGCATATTTTCCAGATCGGCACCGGAAAAACCAACAGTTCTTCGGGCAACCTTTTCCCAATCAACGTCTAATGTAAATGGTTTTCCTTTAGCGTGGATTTTGATGATAGCTTTTCTCCCTTCAAGATCAGGATAGTCAACTACGATGCGGCGATCAAATCTGCCAGGCCGAAGTAAGGCCGTATCCAGCAGATCACCGCGGTTGGTTGCAGCAATAACCACGACTCTTTCGGTTGGTGAGAAACCGTCCATTTCAACCAGAATTTGATTTAATGTTTGTTCCCGTTCATCATGTGACGGCATAATTCCCACTGACCGGGCTCTTCCGATTGCGTCAACTTCATCGATGAAAATAATTGCCGGAGCGCTTTTTTTTGCAGTCAGAAATAGGTCGCGGACACGGGCAGCGCCGATTCCAACCAGCATTTCCATAAACTCTGATCCGGCGATTGAAAAAAACGGGACATTTGCTTCACCGGCAACAGCCTTGGCAAGTAAGGTTTTACCGCATCCTGCAGGCCCAACCAAAAGAACGCCTTTTGGAGTTCGGGCCCCTAACCTGGTATACTTTTCCGGATGTTTCAGAAAGTCGACTACTTCCTCCAGCTCTTTTTTAGCTTCATCAACCCCGGCAACGTCGTTAAACGTAATCTTTGGCATATCTTTATTAAAACGTTTCGCCCTTGACTGACCGAATGAAAAAACCGAATCCTGTGCTCCTTTTGCCTGACGGAAAAGGAAAATGAAAAAAGCCACCATTAAAATCGTCGGTATGATGTTACTTAAGAAATTTATCAGGCCGTTTGAACCCTGAGTATCTTTGATGACGATATTTACGGTATTGGGATCAATGTCAGAGTCTTTTAATATCTTAATAAAACTATCGCCTGTTTCTTTATATGAGACTGCCAGTGAATCGTTTTTATAAAAAACAATTACCTTATTCTCGATAATCTCCACTTTATTGACCTTGTTATTTTTAATTTCCTTAACAATGGTCGATATGGATTTTTCCGGAAGCACCTGTTTTATCTCACGGGAAATGCTGTTTATCGCATAAAGGAGGAACAGGCAGGAAAACAGAATTATAAAAATGTTTTTGATATTAAAATTAATCTTAAACTCTGTTATTTTTTTAAATTCGGACCTTTTATTATTGTGGCTTTTTTTAGCTGACATAAGGACTATTTTAGCAGAATTTTGTAAAATAGGAGACGGAACGTCATATATAATTACTAATTAACCTGATTGATCTAATTTCTAAATCGAATTGTATTTTTGCTATTAAAACATTATGAAAATTCTCAAAATTAATGCAAAAAATGTTTTTATGGAAGTTACTAAAACCCTAAAAAAAGGCGGTCTGGTCATTTTTCCGTCAGACACGGTTTATGGAGCTTTGGTTGATGCGACCAATAATGACGCCGTAAAAAAATTAATAGCTTTTAAAAACCGTCCACCAGGGAAAGCCATCTCTGTTTTCGTTAGGGACTTTCGTATGTTGGAAGAATATGTTTGCTTAAATCACAAACAAAAAAGCGTCTTACAACAAATCTTACCCGGCTGCTTTACCATTATCCTAAAATCAAAACACAAAACCTCAAAGTTATTGGAAGCGGAAAACGGCAGCTTGGGAATAAGGATTCCGAACTATCAACCGGTTAATAATCTGTTAAATCTGTTTGGTAAACCGGTGACGGCAACTTCTGCCAATCTGGCCGGGCAAAGCCCTTGTTACAGTATTAAATCTTTATTGAATAGTCTGTCAAAAACAAAAGAAAAACTGATTGACTTGGTTGTAGATGCGGGAGAATTACCGAGGAACAAACCCTCAACAATTATTGATTTAGGAAAAGATAAAGTAGAAATTATTCGTCAAGGCGACATTGGTTTTAATAGGGAAGAGATATATGTCAGCAATTCTCCCGAGCAAACAAAACAACTTGCAAAAAAAATTTATAAGAACATTAAGTATCCTCAAGATAAGCCATTGGTATTTATTATTAAAGGAGAGCTTGGCGTAGGCAAGACCGTTTTTGTAAAAGGCCTGGGAGAATTATTCGGTATTAAAAATATTATCTCTCCAAGTTATGTCATTTATTATGAGTATAAATTAAAAGATAAAATTTTTGATGAATTTGTTCATCTGGATCTATATAACATCGACAGTAATGAAGAACTGGATTATCTTAATCTACAGAGCTATTTAGCCGGGAAAAATCTATTAATATTTGAATGGGGGGAAAAAGCAGGAAGGATTTTTGATCTCATCAAATCCAAAGCGCATGTTGTATTTGTACAAATTAATTATAAAAACCTTACAAAAAGAAGGCTAGTAGTTAATACTAATTACACACAGGAAATATCGAGTGACAACGATTCCGGACAAGCCTGCCTGCCGGCAGGCAGGCCGGAATGACAGTTTGTAATTTGGAATTTAGAGCTTAATATTTATATATGTTAATTTTAAGCATAGACACATCGTGTGATGAGACTGCGGCAGCTGTAACAGACGGCCGGAGAGTTTTGTCAAATGTAATTTACTCCCAAGCTTTGCTTCATAGCCAATGGGGTGGAGTAGTACCCTCAATTGCTAAAAGAGCTCATGAGGAAAAAATTGATTTTGTCGTTGGAAAAGCCTTAAAAAAATATAAGATGTCCGATATTAATGCTATTGCCGTGACACAGGGGCCGGGATTGGCAGTTGCGCTTGAAGTTGGGATTAAAAAGGCTAAGGAGTTAGCAATAAAATATCATAAGCAGTTAATCGCCGTCAATCATATGGAGGGTCATATCTATTCGAATTTTATCCAAAACTCCAAAGGCAACCCCAAAAGAGAATTCCGGTTCCCCTACCTGGCTTTACTAATTTCCGGCGGTCATACGGAATTAGTACTATTCGAAGGCCACTTAAAATATAAGGTGATCGGTGAAACGCTTGATGATGCATCCGGAGAGGCCCTCGATAAAGCCGGAAAAATTCTTGGACTTGGTTACCCGGCCGGAACAGTTATAGAAAGACTGGCAGCCGAAGTTAATAACGTTGATATGTATAAGTTTCCAAGACCGATGCTTAGGTCGGCTAACCTAAATTTTTCTTTTTCCGGATTAAAAACCTCCTTTTACTATTACTTAAAAAATTTATCCGAAAAAGAAATAGCCGAAAAAATTAGATTCTTAGCCAGTTCTTTTCAAGAAGCAGTTTTTGACACTTTGGTCTATAAAACTGAAAAAGCCATGAAAACAACCGGAGTAAAAAATCTGATTGTTGGTGGGGGAGTTATCGCCAATCTATACCTCAGGAAAAAACTAAGAAAAATGATAAAAATTTATAGTGGGAGTATTTTATTTCCTCCATATAAATACTTAGCAGGAGATAATGCGGCGATGATAGGAGTTGTTGGATATTTCAAAATAGTAAACAACTTAGCTTGGTCAGAAGCAGACATTATTGATAGGATGCCCAAACTATCATTAATGAATAAAGTTGAATAAGTTGATGCTAAAAATCAATACCAACTATTACCATTACCGGAATAGTGTTCGGAGTTAGTTTACGTCGACCTGATGGGTTAAATCTGTATGTGAAAGGAGCAAGTCTTTGATAGTCAGAATCATTAGATAAATATTCAGATGGTAAAGTTGTAGTTTTTCGATGTGATAAAGTAATTATTTCATGATTGAAATGATATAAATAATGAGATGAATGAAATTCTCCTGCACGAGTACCAGAAATTCCTAAACAATATGGATAGTGAACTTCGTCGATGAAAAAACCAATTGATTCAACTTGCCAAGTCCCGCTCCAATTTAGTTCTTTAGGTCGACTTAAAGGCGATCCATCTTTAACTCTAAGTAAATAAGCATTTGGTTTTTTTTGAATTAATTCAATCAAAGGCTCAATTCCTACAAAAAATGGATTAAACACTGGTCCGAGATCTGTTTTTTTTCTTAATAATTCCATTTTTAAGTTAATATTTTACCAGATCGATTGTTTTTTTTAATTTTAAATGATAAATTAAATATTATTTATTAATTAGTGTTTTTTATGGACCAAAAAGCAAAAGACCCGAAAAACCCTTCAGGACCTGTGAATATTCATAGTTATAAGGTTTATGTTGATCGCAATCTTTGTATTGGAGCGGCAACCTGCATCGCGGTTGCCCCTAATACATTCCAGCTTGACGGTGAGGCAAAAGCAATCATTCTTGAAACAGCTGACAAAGACACAATCGAAACGATTATTGAAGGGGCTAAGGCTTGTCCAGTAGCTGCTATTATTATTGAAGATGAAAAAGGAAACAGAATATTTCCTAAATAATACAATTTAAATAATTTTGCCATTCTGGCTTGTCCAGGATCGTTGTTTGTATTGACAACGATTCTGTCCTTCGACTATGCTCGGGACAGAATGACGAGTTTTGGATTAATTGAATAATTATGTCAAAGTATCTCTGGAAAATTGGCGGTGAGGCAGGTTTCGGAATCATGACCACGGGTCATACCTTGTCAAAAATAATTTGCCGTCGGGGTTATCACGTGTATGATTGGGCCCAGTATCCCTCACTTATTCGGGGCGGTCATAATACCTACGATGTTGTTTTTTCCGATGAGACAGTAACCGGGCTAAAATGGCTAATAGATTGTCTCGTTTGCTTGAATAAAGAAACTTTTGATTTGCATAAATCCCGTCTGAGCAGTGAGAGTCTCGTAGTTTATGATAAAGATGACTTTGATTTTGACGGTAATCATATCAAGATTAATATTCCAATTAATAAGATACTGAAAGACCTGAACGGAGAGATGATAATGAGAAATACAATAGCGCTTGGCGCATCCTTAGCTTTAATGGGAGGAGACTTAATTGAGTTCAACGATATGATTAAGACCCAGTTTGGCAGAAAGGGTGAAAAAGTCGTTGAATCAAACCTGAGATTTGCTCTGGAAGGATTTACTTTTGTTAAAAAAAACTACGCTGATAAAATAAAACCGTTATTGGAATGTAAAGAATGCGATAAAAAGCTAGTTTTATCCGGTAACGAAGCTTTTTCGCTGGGGTCAATTATTGCAGACTGTCGTTTATATGCAGCTTATCCAATGACTCCGGCAACTTCGGTTCAGACTGTTTTATCATCATGGCAGAAAAAAACCGGAATTATTTCCCGCCACGCCGAAGATGAAATAGCGGTAATTAATACTGCTATCGGTTCAGCATTTGCCGGCGCCAGATCGTCAGTTGGGACTTCGGGCGGAGGTTTTGCTCTTATGGTTGAAGCGATTTCTTTTGCCGGCGCAGCGGAAATTCCATTGGTAATTTTTCTTTCTCAAAGACCGGGACCGGCAACAGGGATACCAACTTGGACAGAACAGGGAGATTTACTTTTCGCTGTCCATGCCGGACACGGAGAATTTCAAAAGATCGTTCTTAGTCCCGGCGATGTTGAAGAAATGGTTGAGCTGACTTTGGAAGCATATAATCTGGCTGATGTTTATCAGTTACCGGTTATCATTATGTCAGACATGCTGCTTTCCGAAGCACATCAATGCTTGAAGGAAAACAGAATGGATGAAATGATAAAGACTTATTCAGTCAATAAAGGTAAAACTATTGACACCGTATCGCAGGGCAAATATTTAAGATATAAAGACACTGAAGATGGGATTTCACCAAAACTAATCCCAGGGACAAAGGACAGTTATTATCTGGCAAATTCATACGAACATGACGAGTTGGGTAGATCAACAGAAGACAGCAATGTAAGGATTAAGCAGGTAAACAAGAGAGCCAGAAAAATCAGCACTTACCTGAAAAACGACTTTGCTTTGCCGAAAATTTACGGTGACATAAATACATCAGAGATTGTTTTCGTCAGCTGGGGTAGTCCTAAAGGCGCTATTCTTGAAGTCATCAAAGAGATGAAAAAAAAGGATATAAACTCTGCCCTGATTCATTTTACCCACATTTATCCTTTAGCCAAAGAAGAAATAAAGAAACTATTCGTCTCAGGAAAAAGATATATATTGGTAGAAAATAATTCAGAGGCGCAGTTTGGAAAATTATTGCTTGCTGAAACCGGTATTGAAATCAAGGAAAAAATATTGAAATATGATGGCAGGCCCTTCTGGCCTGAGGAAATATTAGAGAAATTGACCTAATTATTAATTTCTAATTGACCTAAAAAATGGCAACCATACAGGATTTTAACGGAGTTAATCCAACCTGGTGTTCAGGCTGCGGGAATCACGGTATCGGCATAGCTCTTAAGCTGGCATTGACCCAGATGAATTTGGATCCTTCCCAAATTGCAATGGTCTTCGGGATTGGTTGTTCTGGCAATATGGCCGATTTCATTAACGTTTATGCGCTTCATTCATTGCATGGACGGGCTATTCCTAACGCCATCGGAATAAAGCTGGCCAATCACAAACTCCCGGTTTTTGTCATAGCCGGAGACGGAGACACTTATGGTGAAGGAGGAAATCATTTTCTCCATGCCTGTCGCGGCAACCATGATATTAAACTGATTACTCATTGTAATAGTTTATATGGTCTAACTACCGGTCAGACAGCTCCAACATCACAGAAGGGTTTTCGATCGAAATCAACACCTGAAGGCTCGGTCGAGATTGCACTCAATCCTTTAATCATAGCTCTTTATTCCGGAGCTACCTTTATTGCCCAAGCATATGCCGGTGATACACCACAGATAATTGAGATCCTTAAAAAAGGGATTGAGCATAAAGGCTTTGTTCTTATTAATATTCTGCAGCCTTGCGTTACTTTTAATAAAATCAATACCTATCAATACTATAAAGATAAAGTTTATAAACTGCCTGCTGATTACGACAAAACTAACTTTGACGAAGCCATAAAAAAAGCCAATGAACTTTCAGCTGAAAGATATCCTCTGGGAGTTATTTATGAAACAAATAAACCTACCTTTACTGACCAGTTATCTCAACTGCAGGAAAAGGCTTTGATAGACAAAGAAAGATTTACTGATTTTAGCGATCTGATAAAAGAATTTATTTAATTGCAGCCTTCTTAAAAGAAAATGCAAATAATAATTGACTTTTAGCAATGAGTCTGTTAAACTGCTAATTAAGTAAAAATTAAAAAAAATAATCATATGGTTTTTATTATTGATAATAATAATCAAATCACTTATCCAATCGTTCCGGTAAGAGACGGAATAGTGTTCCCTTCTACGGAAAACGTTCTTGTTTTCGGACGAATGAAAAGTATAAGTGCAATTGAAGAAGCAATAAAAAAAGAAAAGAAAGTAATCCTCGTTATGCAAAAGAATCCTAACCTTGATAATCCAGGTAAATCAGACCTATATCAAGTGGGAGTTTTGGCAACGATTGAAAAAACCATTCCCGGAGAAAAAGGCGAAATTAATGCTCTGGTAAAAGGACGCGAAAAGGTAAAGATCACTGAGATTACCAAGGAAGAACCATATCTTGAAGGTAAAATAAGTAAAATAACCGACACTGTTACCGATAATGAAGAGATTCAGGGTATGGCACGATATATTTCTACTCAAATTAAAAAAGCTATTAATCTTGGTAAGACAGTTGATTTCGTTTTTTTAATGAACATTCTTAATATTGTGAATCCGCAGGACTTTTCTAATCAAATAGCTGTTGTTCTTGAACTAAAGCCGATTGAGAGACAGATGCTGCTTGAGGAAACAGATCTTAAAGAAAGATTAAAAAAAGAAGTTGAATATGTTAACCGGGAAATAAAAATACTGGAAATCGAATTCAATATTTCATCAAAAACTCAAAAAAAATTCGAGCAAGGGATGAAAGAATCCATTTTAAGGGAGAAAATGAAAACCATTGAAGAGGAATTAGGAGAAAAAGGAGAAAACCGTGAGGCTATTGAATATAAAGAAAAGATTAAAAAAGCCAGGATGCCAAAAGAAGTCGAAGACAAAGCTTTAAAAGAATTAAAACGTCTTATCCAAATGTCACAGTTTAATCCCGAATCGTCATATATCAGGACTTATCTCGACTGGCTCTGTGATTTGCCATGGTCAGTTGAAACTGATAATAATATCGATATTAAAAATGCGCAAAAGATTCTTGATGAAGATCATTTCGGCTTAAAAAAAGTTAAGGAAAGAATTCTTGAATATTTGGCTGTGGTTGAACTAGGCAAAATAAAAAAACAAGCTGATAAAAAAGAGCATCAGCCTACGATACTTTGTTTCGTCGGGCCGCCCGGAGTTGGAAAAACATCTCTGGGTAAATCAATCGCGAGATCGCTTGGCAGAAAATTCGTCAAAATGTCTCTAGGCGGTATCAGAGATGAAGCTGAGATAAGAGGTCATCGCCGGACTTATGTCGGCTCAATGCCCGGAAGAATCATCCAGGGAGTAAAGCAGTCAACCTCAAAAAATCCAGTCTTCATGCTTGATGAAATTGACAAAATCGGTAATGATTACCGTGGTGATCCATCAGCTGCTTTGCTTGAAGCGCTTGATCCGGAACAAAATCATTCTTTTTCAGACCATTATCTTGAGGTACCGTTTAATCTGTCAGATGTTTTTTTCATAACAACAGCTAATATTCTCGATACTATTCCTAACGCGCTGCTTGACCGGTTGGAAGTTATTCATTTTCCGGGATATACAGAAGATGAGAAATTTAATATTGGAAAAAATTATTTAGTCAACAAGCAGCTTAAAGCCCATAATCTTGCAGCTAAAGAAATCAGCGTAAAAGCTGATGCATTAAGGACGATAGTAAGACGCTATACTCGGGAAGCAGGCGTAAGGGATCTGGAAAGACAGATTGCGACTATTTTCAGGAAGATTGCCCGGGAGATAGTGGAAAAGAAATATAAAAGCAAGATTATCGATATTCACGATATCCCAAAATACCTTGGACCTTATAAATATTCCAGCCAGATGATTGAGGAAAAAGACATGATCGGAATAAGTAATGGCCTGGCGTGGACTCAGGTAGGCGGAGAAATCCTTTTTATTGAAGTAGCAATAATGCCAGGTAAAGGCGGTTTAACTTTAACCGGACATCTTGGAGAAGTAATGAAAGAATCATGTCAGGCTGCCTTATCTTATGTACGCGCCCGCTGGAAGAAATTTAATCTGGAAAAAGACTTTTTCAAAAAAATTGATATTCATGTTCATGTTCCGGAAGGTGCTGTGCCAAAAGATGGTCCGTCAGCCGGAGCCGCAATCGCCACAGCCATAATTTCGGCACTGACAAAAACACCGACCCACCGTCATGTAGCCATGACAGGCGAGATAACTTTACGTGGCCGGGTAACGGAGATCGGTGGCGTAAAAGAAAAGATTATTGCCGCCCACAGAGCGGGAATAAAAACAGTTATTATTCCCAAAGACAATAAAAAAGACCTCGAAGACATCCCAAAATATGTCCTCGATGACCTGAAGATACATTATGTCAGTCATATGGATGAAGTATTGCGGATCGTGATGAAAGAAAAAAAAGCTTAAAATCTTTCTTTACGGATTGGTGGATCATGGTCTCAAGGAGCGTTTGTTGGAGGACATCGCACTTCTCCCGCCTTCGGCGGGATTCGAGGGTCGAGCAACCCGCTCAAGTTCACTTGCTTCTCAACTGTTCTGAGCGGGTAGTGTCGGGGCGGCGAGACTTGAACTCGCGACCTTACGCTCCCAAAGCGTACGTTCTAGCCATCTGAACTACGCCCCGAATAGAATAAAACATTATATCAGATATTAAGAATCTTCTCGACGATCATAAACAAATTTCCGAAGACGCATAAGAGCCGGTATGGAAATACTATATATGTTTCAATTATTTAATTAATTGAAACATTTAAGACTGGGGAGTGAATATTAATCAGCATCTATGTTGTTATAGGTTACTCTTCTAATTTAGTAATCAAATACAGATATTCCTGAAATATTAACTAATCTAAACCACTCTTAAAAACATTGAATCTTCTGCTTCCTCACCTGGAAAAAGTCTTTTTTGAGGGTATAACTGTTCTGTTCTGTGTGAGTGAATTGTCGGATATGATCCATATCCAATAAAAACAAATATTTGGCCATTAAATCCGTTTTTTCGAAAGCCGTCAATAGATTTTTCTATTGATTCACCTGATGCGCAAAAACCATCGACTATACAAATTCCTTCAGTGCTTCGATTAATACCTGCAAATTGCGATTCTAATGTTTGAAACTCTCCAAATTTTGGGCCGTATCTAAGTGCAGCCTTACGTGAATATTGGTAAAGATGGAATCGGGTAAAAGGTGCCTGGCAATAATTAGTAATCAGAGCAGCTGTGAAATTGGCACAAGCAACATTGCCAAAAAAATGAGTAACAGCTCCTTGGTCATATTGTGCTTTAACCATATTAAGTACCGGCTTTGTTCCATCCCGAAATTCCTCAAATGAACTATACTTATATAAGTATGCAAGTAAACCCTGAGAACTCATCATGTCGAATTCTGTTGTTTGGTTAAAATGTTTAGGATCTAAATCCGACATGAATCTAGTAAAAATATCAGATGACATAATGTCTTGACAGTAATCTATGGATCCATACAATGCGAATAAATCAACGATGGCTTGTGCTTTCGGGGTTTTGTAGACAGAGAGATAAAAGTTTTCAGCTATATGGAAATAAATTCGTCTCATTTTTTCCAGATCGCTTTCTGCTCGTCGGTTGTTAGGATCAAGACATTGGTGGAATATTGCCCGACTTGATTTGGTTAAGGCAGCATTGAATATCAGTAAACGCTTTCTTTGATCTAAAGTAAGCAATGACTCGGCGATTTCTCTTGTTTCCGGGGTAAATGCTTTTTTTTGTTCTCCATCTTCCATATTTATATCAAAATAGTCTGACAATCATAAAACTTGGTTATTTTTTCAGATTTAAATACAACTGACGTAGTTTAAAAGAGAAATTATAAATCCAATAAAGATTTTTATTAATAACAAGATCATAACTGCCTATCATTTCTACAAACTGTGCATTATAACCTTCCTTAAATCTGGTAAAACCTGCCCAGGGGTCGGTTGGATCATAATCCGGCGGCAATGTACCCCAGAGGTCAAAACTTTTTGCGCCCAGCTTCTTTCCTAATTTGATTGCTTCCCACATCAGGAGGTTGGCAGCCATGGTATTACGGTATTGGTCGCTGCTTCCACCATACGGGTAATAGTAAACACCATTAAAATTGAACAGCTCATAAGCGGCTATCGGGGTATTGTTAAAGTAGGCGATGAGAATATGGGCGATTTTATCCTTGAGATTGTTCCATATTTTTTTATGATATTCCTGATTATGACCAAAGTATTTCTGGCGTTTACAGGTATCAAAATACAGTTTTAAAAAAATTTTAAAACCTTTTTCATCGGATTCTTCTTTAATATCTACTCCCTTTTTCAATGCCAAACGGACATTGTAGCGGGTTTTTGATTTCAGATTTTTAAACAACTCATCCTCAGATTTTGTCAGATCAAGAATTTGCGTCCAGCTTGGGAATAGGGGATGAGGAGATTCCTCAATCTTGTAGTCTGTAGCTTGTAACTTGAGTTTTGAATTTATAATATTTGGTTCAATTTTGATAAAAACTGCGTTTTTCTTTTTACCATATTCAGCGATGAAATTAAGAACTTCGCTTGATGGTATAACTGAGCGGGGTAGATACCCAACTTTATATTTTGTTTTTGGTATTTGGTGGAATGTAAGCTGGAAAATATTTACCAATTCATCATTTCTAAACTCTCCGACTCTGACAACTTCGATACCCATTTGTTTTCTCGCCTCACCCCATTCCCACGACTGTAAGGGATGAGAAGCTTTGCTGTTAAATAAATTATGATCAAAATCATCCGGAATAATTTTAACTGACATATTTAATAAGCCGATTGTATAACTGCTAAGGTTTTTTCAACACAGGATTTCCAGGAAAATAACTTTATCCTTTCCTTGCCTTTGTTAATTAATTCGTTTCTTAAGCTCTCATTTTCCAATAGATTATTAATTTTATCCAGTAAATCATTCTCATCATTGGGATTAAAATATAAGCAGGCATCTCCGCCGATTTCCGGTAAGCTCGAGGCAAAGGAAGCAATAACCGGACAATTAAAACTCATAGCTTCAAGAATAGGAATGCCAAATCCTTCATAAAAAGACGGCATGATAAAACAAAAAGCTTTCTTATAAAGTTCAATAAGTTCTTTATCTGAGATATAGTCGGTAAAAATCACCTCATTTTTTAACCCAATTTGGTTGACTTGATCATATATTTCATCATAAAGCCATCCTTTTCTTCCGGCGATTATAAGTTTAAATTCCTGATGACTGGCGTAAAATTTTTTAAAAGCCTTAATTAAAGTAATGATATTTTTTCTTGGTTGCAGTGTGCCAACAAACAAAATATATTTTTTAATCAAATTAAAATTTTTAATTTCTGTAGATCCATTTTTTTTTGACATTTGACTTTCAGCATTTGAGATTTGAGTTTTTTGATATCCGTTGTATATAACCTCGATTCTATCATCGGGTATTTTGTAGAATTTGACAATATCCTTTTTGGTCGCTTTGGAAACAGCAATTATCTTCTTGGCTTTAAGAAGAGCGTGTTTGGTCCAGTTTTGCAGTTTATAAAGGTCTTTTTTCAGAAATTCGTCCGGGTAATAAAAATAAGACAGATCGTGAATGGTGACAATCAGCGGTTTGGAGTAATACCTAGGAACATAATGGGCCGGAGAAAAAAAGACATCGGTTTGCCTCTTAAAAAATAAATTTAAGGGTAAGAATATCTGTGACCATAAGAATTTACCCCAAACAAGTTGATATCTAAAATATTTGTTTTCAGAGGGAAGATCGGGTAAGGGATTATTCCTCAAATAAATATTAAACTGCAAATCCTTATTGGCGATCTTTTTAAAACCGCAAATCAGTTCGTAAGTATAGACAGATACCCCCACTTTCCTACTGACATTGGCTTCATTGCCGTCGATTCCGATGATCATAAGACTTATAACTTATTTTTATTAACCTCCACGGTTCTTATCTATTAGCCTATTCGATTTATCAAACCGCGGAGGTTTGATAAACCGAATTCAATGTATTAATCAATTTATTATAGTAATTTTTCCAGGTAAAACGGGTAGCGTTCATCAAACCTTTTTGTTTCAAACCATTTCTTAATTCATTATCAGTAATCAATTTCTCCAGAGCCTGTTGTATTGATTTTTCACTCTGGGGATCAAACAGAAGGGCAGAGTCTCTGCCGATTTCCTTGAGTGATGAAGTATTTGATGTGGCGACAGCCGCTCCATGTTTCATAGCTTCAATAACCGGGTATCCAAAACCTTCCCAGATCGATGGATATATAAAAAACAGGCATTTTGAATATAAAACAGAAAGCTTATCATCCGGCACATAACCGAGAAAGCGGACATTTTTCTTAGCGATTGCATCTTGAGACGCAGTCTCTCCCCATCCTTTATCACCAACGATAATCAGATCTACACTGTCTGTGCGGAGAGAATTAAATGCCTGAATCAATCTTAAAATATTCTTCCTTGGTTCAAGTTTGCCAACGGTTAAGATAAACGGTTTATTTAATCGGTATTCATCCAATATCCCAGCGGGATTATTTTTATTTTCGTTAATATCAACTCCCGGATAATTGATAAAAATTTTCTTTTTGTCAATTTTTAAAAGGTCAATGATGTCATCCTTGGTTGCCTGTGAATCGGCAAAAATTACCGCTGACTCTTTTTTTACCCACTTCAATCTTAGTTTTTGGGTTTTTCTGATTAGTGGGTCAACCGTTTCCGGATAACGCATGAAAGCTAAGTCGTGGACAATAGTAGCTTTATTTACCTTCCCGGGAGGCTCTGTCCAGTCTGAAGTAATAAACCAGTCAACCGGTCCGGTAATATGTTCTGCGTTTAATAAATGCAAACGATTCCACATAAACGATAATAAAGACGGAGGAAGTTTATAATTGATTAACCGGTGATTACGATTAATGATTTTGGTTCTCAGTTTTTGATCAAGATGGTTTCTGAGCGAAGAGAAAAAAAATATCCATTGGTTTTTTTTGTCGCTATCGAGTATGGCGTTAACAAGGCCATTGGTGAAGCGGGCAACACCAGTTCCCTGGTAAACAATTTGAGAAATGTCAATACCGATTCTCATATTTTAGTAATACTTTTATAGACTGCTTCTAGTTTTTTGGCAATTTGGTCCCAGCTGTAATTATCTTTTACAAAATTATAGGCATTTTTACGTGTTTTTTCGTAGAGCTTCATATCGCTAAGGATAGCCTTAATTTCATTAACAAAATTATCAGCTCCATCGGCTATAATCGCCTCTTTCTTATTGGTAATTCCCAGCCCTTCAAGTCCGACTTTTGTCGCAATTACCGGTACACCGGCAGCCATCGCGGCCAAAATCTTTAATCTGGTCCCACCCGGCCCAAAAATCGGGGCGATGAAGAGGGCCGCTCCGTTATAAAGCTTTTTGACCTTTTCAAAATCATCGGCCGGAATATCAATCACCCGCAGGTTTTTCTTTTGCTGATAAACTATTTTCTTGGCATTCTGACCGGAAATAATTATTTCTGCCGAGGGTAATTCATCGACTAACTTTGGATATACCCGATTAATCAGAAAATCAGCTGCTTCGACATTCTGGAGCCAAAAGTAATTACCCTGAAATAAAATAGCTGGATTTTCAAGATTCTTGCGGGTAAATTTCGTGATAAACATTTCATCTCCTGCGCCATTGGGAACAATGGTAGTTTTAATATCAGGTTCAAGATTGCGGATAATCGACTCATCTGAAGGACAAACTGCCGTAACAATATTTGCTTTGCGCCAAAAGTACCTTTCCCAGTACTTGAGCTTCAGGATATCGATCTTTAAGACAAGACGAATAAACAATGGCAAAGAATTAAGAAAGTGATTATAAACTTCATACTCAATAGTCTGCTCAACCAGGAGAATAGGAATTTTAGTTTTTGGGATATGAGGCATGATATAGAAAGTCTCCGCATGAATGACGTCAAAACTTTCTTTATCGAGGATTTGTTTCACTGTCAGGCTGGCTTCCTGTGAATAGTTCCTGACAACAAGGAATGGAAGACGGCTAAATACGGTAGTAAGGATTGTTTTTATTTGCCAAGGCTTTTTTGGTCTTTGACAAAGGTAAATAGCTTTACAGTATTTTTTTAACAACTGAAAGTATTTTTTTTCATTTTCATCTTTATATAAAGCGACAAGGGTTATTTGATTCTTCTTAGACAGGTGTTTTAATAAATTATAGGTTCTGATTTGTCCTCCTGATGACGGAGGATAAGGAACATAAGGAGTAAGCATCAATATCTTCATAATAATTCGAAAATAGTGAACTGGTCATTCTCAAAAACAACCGGGTATTCAAACCGGCTCTTTATCGAAATGACAGTATCCTTTGTCTGGGTAACAAAATACTTGTAACCGATTTTTTGCAGTTCCGGTAGCTCGCGATAAAGTGCCGGAGCGCCCCGTCTCTCGCTCAAATAAAGTAAGGTCGTATCTCCCAGACGGTCGGTAATGATTTTGTCACCTTCTTTGGTCAGAGTTTTGATAACCTTGGCGATCTGAACGAGATCCTCAGGATATTTATAGAATTCCCTGACGCGGTAAAACGAAAAGAAAAAAGACAATCCATATATCATTAAGATAATCATTATTGTTAAAACCGGATGTAAAAATAACTTTAAATTATCAATAACAAAAGATGTCCCGAGTCCAACCGCTATAGCTAAAGCCGGTAAAATAAGCGTCTGATAATACTCATGCTGAACATTTCCTCCTTGAAAAACAAGCAAATAAGCGAGAGAAGAAAAAATAATTGAATGCAATAGCAGTTTTTTTTGCTTAGCAATGATTCCCAAAACTGCAAAGAAAACCAGATAGCCTCCAAAAATAATATTGGCGATTCTTTCATAAAAGATCCAACGGAAAAAGGCAGGTTTAAAAAAGATATTTTTCAGGCCCTCATACGTGTTGACGTTCGTTATGAGCCAGGCGTTAGGGGGAATGCCTTCCGGAAAGGCTTTAATGTATTCTCTCCATAAATAGACCGGTGCACCGATAAACAAAAAGTAAAGATAAAAATGAACTTTCTTAAAAAGTGATAAACCATATTTTCTATAGAATAAATACAAAATAGTTAAAGTAAAGAAAATAGTCGTTGGTTTAACAAGCATTGATAAAGAAAAACATATGACAGACATGGTGAATAATAAACCTGATTTAAAGTTAGTTTTCTCCGCCGTAAAAAAATACATAAATAAGATTGCCATAAAGGCTAATGACAATGCCATAGTCTCAGGCAGCACGGTTCTTGAGAAAAAGACAAAAAAAGGAAAAACAGCATAAACTAAAGCGGCGATGATGGCTGTTAAACGGCTTGATTCCTTGAGACATAAATAATATATAACGGCAATAATAATAAGAGAAAAGAATACAGATGTAAGTCTTCCCCAAACCTCAAGCGGAAGTGAAGGAATATACTTGTAGAGAAGAGCAAAAATTGCATTATAAAGAGGCAATTCGACGAATCTGTACCCCTGAGGATTGTCCTGGCCGTTCATTGATTGCAGGCTTGACAGATCATCATAACGGGGAGAAAATATATCAAATTTGATTTTCACAAAATTACGGGCTACTGCGGCCGTATCAACCTGTCTCCACGAATGAAGATCTGCAAGGGGAGTGTTGATTTTGTATAGTCTAAAAACAAAAGCAACAATAATTATGAAGGATAAAACCAATAGATCAGTTTTTTTAAAAGGAACACGATTTTTTTTCATATTATTATTTCTGTAAGTCAAGAGAGCCAACAAAAAATCCCAGCGTTAGCCAGAAAACGTAAGCTACCTTGGATGCTTCGAAAACGTCAATGTAAGAGGCATTGATTAGTAATGCGCCAATGCCGAATAATAAACCAAGATAAACATATTTTTCATTTCCGGCAATCTTAAGTGTTCTTGCATAAATAAACTTTACTATCGAAAAAATGATGAATCCAAAAGCCACTGTCCCTAATAAGCCAAATTCACCAAGAGATCTTAAATAATCATTGTCAGTAGCCTCGGTGATTGATGAAGGGCCGGTTCCCAGTAAAGGATTTTTCAAAAAAGCCTTGATGGCCCTGGGCCATTCCACTTGGAATCTTGTTGCCATGGAAATATCTGAAACAACCGTGTTGACGGGTTTTAGTCCAGCAGACATTGACGCGGCGATTCTAGCCTCATCTGTCGCTGTTAACGTCTTTCCTGATTTTCTTGCTTCGTCTCGCAGATCATCAATAATTCTTTGTTGTAAAAGCACCTCATTTTTACCGGCATTTTCTTCAGCTTTACGGGCAAAGGCCGAGTCATCATTAACTGTAACATAAAAAGTTCCGGCAGGGAGTTCTTTGGAACTTAATCTTTCAGGAACGACGACCTGTCCGGTTTTCTGGTTAACGAATATTTGTCTTATCTGGAATGCTTTGAAAAAACGGGTAGTTAAACTTTTTGAAGCATAAGTAATACCAATCGTTAGAATGGCTACCGCTAGAAGCAGTTTTGGTTTTTTAACAAAGATTAAAAATGCAAGAACAGAGACACCATAGGCGATATAAGAGGTTCTTGAAGCAGTAAGCGTTAACATTAAAAACAGAATCGAAAAAAAAGCAAAATACAATTTCTTTCCTTTATAAAGAAAAAATGCCAATATTAAAGGAATAAAAAAAATAAGGTAGGCTGCCAGATCATAATGACCTGCAAATGTCGATGACACTCTGGCTTCAGGGGTTAGCCGCAGTAACATTCCCTTGGCAAAAACATCATTCATGGTTTGCACTGCCGGCCAGCCAAAGAATTTCTGACCAAATCCGTATCCGATGACTAGAAAGATAGCGATAAAGGTCAAATATAGCGACGTATAAAAATCTTTTTTTGATTTGATAACCGAAATAGCTATAAAGAAAGGAATCATATACTCAAGGCGTCTTAAAGTATGAAGAAAACCAAGGTGTTTATAGATAACTGTTCCGGTTACAAAGGCGTTGAAAACAAAGGAAGCAGTTATTAATATCCAATAAATAATAAAAAGCTTAAAGAATCTTTTATTAATCGTGATTTTCCGCCTGAGAACCTGAATGAAAAAAATCACTGCTAAAACCGTTACGTATAAATCTTCCATGCGGATAGCAATATAGGTATAATCAATCAGTTTAAGCGGGAATTTAGGATAAAGAGGCACAATAAAAATAAATCCCCAAACCAGGAATTTAACCAGATTGTTATCGATCCATTTTAGTAAGCCGGTAAGCTTCCGCATAGGTTTTTATAAGATAATTGCTGTTACTTAATTTTCCGATCGCTAAAGATATAACTGCCTTTAATTTTAACATAAACATGAGAAAAAAGATAGAAAAAGGATGGTTATGATGCTTCTTATAAAAATATATAAAACCGCGGTAAACCTGTAAAATCGGATAGGTTTTGCCTTTGCTTGAAGCTGAACCGAGATGGATAAATTCGGCCTGAGGATAAAAATAGGTTTGGTAGTTATTTTTCTTCGACCGGTATAAAAGATCAATTTCATCCATGTACATAAATATTTTTTCGTCAAAACCATTGATGCTTTCAAAATAACGTTTTTTTGTTAAGATACAGGCTCCGGATACCCAATCAACCTTTTTTAACTTATTCGGCGAGTAGCGGGTAAGCCCCCAGTAATCGCCTTTGAGGAATAAAGCCCCGAAGATGACCGGAAGGCTATAAAAAGGCCCGCAGGACGGCTGGGAAGACAGATCTTTATTAAGTAATTTTCCGCCAAGAAAATGAACTTTTTCCTGGTTATTTATATAAAAATCAAGAAGTTTGTTGATAGCATTATTAAGAACAATTATGTCTGAGTTTAGGAAAAGAACATATTGTCCAGAAGCTTTTCCCACGGCTAAATTATTGGCCTTGGCAAAACCAAGGTTATTTTTTTCTTCTATCAGGATGAAGTTTTTTTTCAAAGCCTTATAGGAATAGAGCATTTCAAGAGAGCCATCAATTGAATTATTGTCAATAACTATAATTTCAGCCTTATCCGTATTCCATTTGTAAATAGACTTTAGACAATCTTCTGTTATTTTTTTTGTGTTATAGGAGATTATGATAATTGAAAGCAGTATATTTCCTTTGCCTGTTTGATTGTTTGGCATAACTTTATATATTATAATTCATTATTATATAAGTTGAATGCTCAGTCAGTATAGCTCAGCGGTAGAGCGCCCGTTTCACCGCGCCTGCCTTAGTTCTTATGGCTGGATAGCTCAGCGGTAGAGCACACGTTTCATAAGCGTTAGGTCGGGAGTTCGATTCTCCCTCCAGCCACTAAGTACGGCGGGCAGGTAAGCGGGACGTCAGAGGTTCCCCGATGTTCATCGGGACTAACTCTCCGTAAGACGACGGATCGTCAACGGAGAGTTGAGCGAGTCCTCTTACTGACACTAAGAATGTTATAATTACTATTATACCTATGAAAAAATTAACGAGTGATGATATTAGTGGGAATTTAAAAGGAGATTTGTTTATCCAAAGCTATCAGAAAAAGCCCGTAATTGATGGAGTGGAGATTATCGAAATAAAAAAATTTTCCGTTGAGGACGGTACTTTTGAGGAATTGGTCAGAATCAACGAAAAAGGATGTTTGGAGTCTGTGCCGGAATTTCAGATAAAACAAATTAACCGCTCAGAAATCCTACCCGGTGCGATCAAAGCCTGGCATATTCATCTGAACCAAGAAGATATCTGGTATGTTTCGCCAAATGACCATATGATTCTTGGATTATGGGATGTGAGAGAAAGTTCGGCTACCAAAGATGTCAAAATGCGAATTGTTATGGGAGGAGGATCATCAAAACTGGTTCTTATTCCAAGAGGGGTTGCCCATGGGGTAGTTAATGTCAGCAACAAAAAGGGAACTGTAATCTATTTTGTTAACCAACAGTATAACATTCAAGATCCTGATGAATACCGATTGCCTTGGGATAAAGCTGGCGCTGACTTCTGGACTATGGAAAAAGGGTAGACTAAACAAAATCTATGGAACCTAGAAATAATGAATTAACACCACCCATTGATAGGACCTCTCAGTGGTATTTGACTCAGTTTCAGCAAAGATGGCAGCGAGTAAAACCGTATCCAACGCCTATAAAAAATCCTGTTGATTTTAATTATATGAATGGGGCAATTAAACTTCGTCCGATAAGATCAACACCTGCACTTCTCATGAATATATCTAGATTGCATGGTAACGGAATGGTAATATTGATAGGTAATAATCCCATAACCACAACAGAAATAGGGTTACATGAATCTATTCGTGAAGAATATAAATTCCTAGAAAAACCGCCTGCAGATTACGGATATATTTTCGAAAATGATGATGGACAACTAGTTATGTTTGCGTCAACTGAGAATGTTCATGATGAAGAGACAAGGAAGCAAATTACGGAAATGTTAAAGCTTTATAAAATTAGTTTAGTCCTATTTCGGACAACAGAAGAAAACATCTATACGTCGTCTTCTATGGATACTCTCGGTACGAAGGTTTTCGGCCCCATTGTTTATGGAAAATTTTTAGACGAGGAAAGACAGCTTCATAGACTATAAACAACTTAATCGGATACATAATCTACATCTTTTAAATGTGTCATCAAGACGAGTAAGAGGACTTGATCGTGAGCGCTTATAAAATATTTACTTCCAGTCCGGTATATAATATTTTCTTCCCCGGAGATTTTTGGGTAAATATTCCTGAATTATTTTCTTTCCTGTTTGTTTTTCAACCAGCCAAGGATAGCGGATATGGCCTTTGCCATAGCCGGCTGCCTTCATAACTTTATTCGGCGCATTACGTAAATGCAAAGGGATTGGGTCAAGATTTTCCTCATCAATATCTTCCATGGCTTTTTGTATACCTGATGTTGAAGCGATTGATTTACGGGCTGTTGCCATGTAAGTTGCAGTCTGGGCCAAAATCAGTCCGGCTTCAGGCCAGCCGATCATATGAACTGCCTGCATACACGCAGTCGCAACGACTAATGCGGTTGGCTGGGCATTACCAATATCTTCCGAGGCAAAGATCAAGATTCTTCTGGCGATAAACACCGGGTCCTCCCCGGCTTTGATCATTCTGGCAAGATAATGAAGTACAGCGTTAGGGTCTCCTCCCCTCATGCTTTTGATAAAAGCCGATATCGTATCATAGTGCCAGTCGCCTTTTTTGTCATAATAAATCGCTTTACGCTGGACAGCTTCTTCAGCTACTTTCAAATTTACATTCTTATTCATGGCTGCGGCAAGCTCAATAGCGTTAATGGCAGTTCGAGCATCACCATTTGCAGTTTTCACAAAATGCTCAATCGCATCCTGATGCCATTTATTCTTCGGATAATATTTAATCGCCCGTTTTACAATTGTTTCAATTTCTTTTTCAGACAATGACGACAAAATATATATCTGGCTGCGGGAGACTAGGGGAGCAATCACTTCAAAACCCGGGTTTTCGGTAGTAGCACCTATAAGTGTGATGGTTCCGTTTTCAACATAAGGAAGGAAGCTGTCCTGTTGTGCTTTATTAAACCGGTGAATTTCGTCGACAAAAAGAATCGTATCTTTTTGGAAAAGACCTTTATTTTCCTTGGCTTTGGCAATAATTTTCCTCACTTCGGCGACACCGCCACCGGCTACAGCTGAAAAAGGGATAAAATCTGCTTTCACATATTTGGCGACGATCTTGGCCAGGGTTGTTTTTCCTGTTCCCGGCGGTCCCCAGAAAACCATTGATAATATTTTTCCGTTTTCGAGCATTTTCCTTAAGGGTTTATCTTTTCCTACCAAGTGTTCCTGACCAACAAAGTCTTTAAGAGTATGTGGCCGCATCTGTTCGGCAAGAGGGATGTTCATTAGGATATTCTAACAAATAAAAAATTAATCTTTAAGTTAAGATCAACTACTCATTTCGTTTTAGTTAAATCTGTTAACCTCCGAGGTTTTTATCTTCCAGCCAATTTGCTTATGTCAAACCTCGGAGGTTTTTAACAAAGTTTAAAAAGTTCATCCCACTTCGTCCTCCGATTCGGAGGACTACGTTAGGGACAAGTAAAGTTAGAAAAGACGTACTAGTTATAAAGTTCATAAAGTTTATAAAGTTATAAAGTAAATAATTAAAAAACTAAGAAAATATAATTTATTATGAAAATATTAAGGAAATTAATAAATTCTCTTACATTTTATGTAAATTTTAATATAAAATTATTCTTTAGATCAGAAAATGAAAATACCGCACAATGTTTACCAGGAAAAAGAGATCCTAAAACTGCCGCAAGAAAAACTGCGGCATCTGTGTTATGAGGTAAGCAGATTAATCAGCGAAAATCCAAAGACAATGGTACAGTATTCCCCTCTACGGATTTTAAAATTCATGCATGATGGAATAACGATTGTTATTACCGATAAAGAAAGCAACAAACTCATCGGATTTGTCAAGACATACAGATGGGGCAGTCATCAAGGCAGGATCTATTTGGAGATCGGTAGTCTGATAGTTGATAAAAAATATCGGGGACATGGTATTGGGCATTTTTTAGTTAGAGAGGCCTTATTATATGCGAAAAATCTCCATCAAAATGCATATGTTTTTGCAGTCGTGCGTTTAATAAATCAACCGTCATTGCATTTATTTAAGTCAATTGGAGCGATAGAAAAACCAATACCCCAATTTTTGGGAATACCGGACAAAAGAGTAGTCCCGTCAGTAGGATTTGACCTTACAAATCTGATTACCTCGGAGTAGGTATCGGGTCATGGGCACAGTCGATGCAATAAGTCGAAAATTGGTCTTTCAATATTGTTTTTTCCTTCATTTCGACATTCGATTCGTCAACCTTGGCCATTTTGTCGGTATCCTTATTAACGGGAACAAGATCTTTTTTTTCAATAATCTGCTTGTTTTCCGTTCCTTTAATAAAATATTCAAAACGTGAAGCGCAGCTATCTGTTCCATCAGGATTCTTATTGGCAATTTGGCCGTTTACCTGACAAACCTGTCTGCCGACAATGGTGTCGGTTTTAATTGGCCAGAGATCCGGCTGCTGATCAAGAATATATGTCATTACCCGGTTCCAGATCGGAGCAGCACCGGTCACTCCGGAGGTCAAGTATGGATTCATCGGTGTATTATCATTATTACCGACCCAAACTGTAGTAAGAAAATTTGGTGTATAGCCGATGGTCCAGTTATCTTTTTTATCATCGGTAGTACCTGTTTTTACTGAAACAGCATGTTTGGGAATATTCAGATAAGAAGAGCTTCCAAACATAGCTGATCGGGCATTATTATCGAGCAGAATATGGGAGATTAAAAACGATGTTTCATCCGAAATAAGTTTTTCACCTTTAATCTTAAGAAAATTCGGGTATTTTAAAGGCTGCTTGACATTAGCAATAAAATTACCATCTTTGAATTCATAAACTGTTTTACCAAACTTGTCAACGACTTTTAACAAATGGCCGAGCTTGATTGACTTGCCACGATTAGGGAAAATCGAGAAAGCCTGATTCATCTCAACCATTCTGGTTTCGCCGCCGCCAAGAGTCAACGCCAGGCCATAACCGCGCGGATCCTTAAAAGACGATATTCCATACGCTGATGCTGATGCGATAAAACTTTCAACTCCGTTAATAGCAAGCATTTTTACTGCCGGAATATTAAAAGAATTACCAAGAGCGAATCTTAACTGTACTGGTCCGTGAAACTGACCGTCGTAATTAACCGGACAATAAGCCTTTGGCTGACCTGCCGGCGAAAAACAAGTCTGGACATCAAGAAAGACCGTTGCAGGGGTAACCAGCTGTCTTTCAATGCCGACAGCATAATTTAACGGCTTTATCGAACTTCCCGGTTGTCTTAAAGCTGTTGTAACGTTAAAAGCACCAGATGGGGATGCAAAGTAGTCAACTGATCCAACCATGGCCAGAATCTCACCTGTTGGCGGTCTTGTGATTAGGATAGCTCCATTGCTGACATTAAGCGATTTGATTTTGTCCAGTTCTTCCCTTAAGATCTTCTCTGCTTCTTCCTGGATATTAAGGTCAAGAGTGGTTGTGATCTTGTAGCCTCCCTCCTCAATGCTTTTGATGCCATAGGTATTCTCAAGCTGGGACTTGACATAAAAGACAAAGTGGGGAGCACGGATGGTTGATTTAAGAGGAATAACAACAAGTTTTGACTTTTGAGCTTTAACTCTTGCTTTTTCATCAATATATCCCTGTTCTTTCATCTTTTTGATGACTTCATTGCGGCGTCTGACAGCCATATCAGGATTAACATAAGGGGAATAGTATGAAGGAGCCTGAGGAAGACCGGAGAGTAAAGCTGCTTCATCAAGAGTAAGATCTTTGGCGCTTTTGCCAAAGTAGGTCTTTGATGCCTCTTCAATCCCATAGGATGATCCTCCGTATGGTACCTGGTTAAGGTACATCTCAAGGATCTGATCTTTGGTGAATATCTTCTCAGTCCAGATAGCTAGAATTATTTCTTTAATCTTTCTTTGGATAGTGCGTTCAGGAGTCAAAAGAGCGCTTTTGACAAGCTGTTGGGTAATGGTTGATCCTCCCTGAAGACTTTTATTGATAATCATGTCTTTGACTGCCCTTAAGATACCTGAGAATAAGGAAATACCTTTATGTTTATAAAAGTCCTTATCTTCAATTGCAATTGCCGACTGGTAGACATACTTTGGCAGATTGCTTAGTTTGATTGGTGTTCTATTTTGTTCACGATAGATCTCATAGAGGAGTTTACCGTTACGGTCAAAGATGTGGGAGGAGAGAGGAACGGTTTGATAATTTTTTAAATTATTAGGGTTGGGCAAGTCTTTAAAAATAAAAAGATAGGTCCCAACTCCAAAAGATACCAAAAGAAAAATAATCAAAAAAATAATATTTCTTAATAAATGTGGCTTAATTTTTCTTTTCATGATTTAATTTTAACAAAGTAAGGCTAATTATTATAGTTTAGGAAAAAGAACTGGAGCCTTTTTAATCGAACCGTTAACAGAGTTGATAATTTTGTCTGCAGTTTCCGGCAATAGAGGCAAAAGCTGTTGGCCAATTACCTTAAGTCTTCCAATGCCTTTGATTAAAAAATCTCTCCTTATATCGGCGGATTTTTTCCATGGGGCAAATTCATCAATATCCTTATTAAGTTTTTTTATTTCTTGCCAGATATTATAAATAACCTTACTAAATTGATAATTTTCGAATAAATCCAGCGTTTCTTTTTCGTAACACGGACTGCTTTTTTCGTTGATAATCAGCTTATCTTTTTCAGACAGATTCGTAATTCTCATAACAAGATTGCCTAATTCGTTAGCCAAGTCGGAGCTATAAATTTCTTCCATTCGGCTGTAAGAAAAATTTCCGTCGTCAAATGAAGGAATTTCCTTTAACAAATAAAATCTAACGGCATCGGTTCCGTATTTCTTAGTTAATCCTATCGGATCAACTACATTACCCAGACTTTTGCTCATTTTCTGGCCTTCGGAGGTAATGAAACCATGGATAAATATTTGTCGGGAGGAGGGTAGTCCAGCCGACATAAGCATTGCCTGCCACATGGCTGATTGCTGTCTTAGGTTGTCCTTGCCAGCTATCTGAAAGCCCGGCCAAAATTGACGAAATTTTTTCTGATCGGCTGGCCAGCCTAAGGTCGAAATATAATTAATCAGTGCATCAAACCAAACATACATTACATGTTCGGAATCATTTGGTACATCGACACCCCAGGGCATTTTACTTTTAAGCCGGGAAACACTAAAGTCCTCGAGTCCTTTTTGGACAAAAGAGACGATTTCTTTTTGACGGTAATCAGGAATGATGAACTGAGGATTATTTTTATAAAGATCCAATAATTTTTGCTGATATTTTGAGAACCTGAAAAAATAGTTTTCTTCATTGATTATCTCAAGCTCCTGATTCGGGTGAAGCGGACAGCGATTATCTTTTAACTCTGAGTCGGTCTTTTCAAGTTCACAGCCGACGCAGTACTTTATGGCATACATTTTTTTATATATATCACCATTATTAAAACACCTGGTCCAGAATTCCTGGGCCGCCTGCATATGATGTTGATCGGTTGTCCTGATGAAGTGCGTATAACTGAGATTGAGAGCATCCTTTAATTTTATAAATTTGGCTGCATATCCGTCGCAGTATGACTGAGGATCTTTTTTCTCAGCGACCGCTTTTTGATAAATTTTTAATCCATGCTCGTCAGTGCCGGTATTGAAGACTACTTCATAGCCGAGCAATTTTTTTAATCTCGCAATTACATCAGCCTGAACCATTTCAAGAGCAAAGCCAATATGCGGTTCGGCATTAACATATGGAAGCGTCGATGTTATATAAAAAAAACGGTTCATTTTATCAGGCTAAAAATGACAATAAATAAAGCTAACGCGAGAACGATGTTAATTGTATCAAATAATCCGGCTGCCGAGAGAGATAAACAAAAAAATATGAAAATCGAACCGAGAAAAGCATATTTCTTTGGAAAGAATATCTTGATAAAAAAAAAGACAGACAATGTAAATAAAATAATAAATGAAGTAATAACAAAAAGATCTTTCGGACGTACAAAAAAAATAATACCAAGATCGCAAACAAGCAACAATAACGGGAAAAAAAAATTCTTGTTTCCTAAATCTGCTTTAGCTTTCATAGAAAAATTAAGTTATTTATTTACATATTGATAATATATTATTGTCAAATAAATACCAATATCTCTTGCATCTCGGATGATGATCGTTTATAATTTTAATCCATGGCAGTTACCAAAACCAAAAAAAAATTAACTAAGGCAGTTCCAGTTTTAAGCGAGGATAAACAAAAAATTATTGATGATTTTGCCCAGAAGAAAGGCGATACTGGTTCACCTGAGGTGCAAACAGCGCTTTTAACCCATAAAATCACAAAGCTGACCGGCCATCTTGGAATTAATAAGAAGGATAATCATTCGCGTCGAGGTTTGCTTAAAGTAATCGCCAAAAGACGAAGAATACTTAATTATCTTCAAAAATTCGACAAGAAACGTTATAATAAATTAATTGAAAGATTGGGTCTTAAAAAATAACTTCCTTTATATGAAAAAACTCGAGGATTCACTAGAGCTTGATGGACAAAAACTAACGCTTCAGTTTGGTAAATTTGCGCAGGCAGTAGATACTTCTGTTTATGCCTTACTGGGCGAAACTGCCGTATTGGTAACCGTTGCCGTAGGACCGGAAAATCCAGCTATTGATTACTTTCCGTTATCAGTGGAATATGTAGAGAAACTTTATGCTGGCGGATTGATCAAAGGTTCACGTTGGGTTAAACGAGAAGGAAGACCGTCAGATGAAGCAGTTTTAATAGGCAGATTAATCGACCGGTCGATCCGGCCACTTTTTCCTAAAACATATAAAAAACAGGTTCAGGTAGTAATTACGTTATTATCGGTTGACGGTAATAATTCTCCTGAAATTGTATCAGCAATTGCCACCTCAGCGGCTCTGGCAGCATCAAGCATTCCTTGGGAAGGTCCGATTAGTACGATGAAAATCGGCTATGTTCCTCCGGCTGAGGGAGAAAAAAATGGTAATCTAATCATTAATCCAACAGCTGACGAACAGATCTATTCCATTCTTAATCTCACGGTTTCAACAACCAAAGAAAAAGTTATCATGATTGAGACAGAAGCAAATAATGTTGGCGATGATGTCATTCAAGAAGGAATTGAATTGGCAAAGAAAGAAAATTCGAAAATTATCTCCTTTTTAGAAAAAATAGTTAAGGAAATTGGTAAACCAAAAGAACAAACACCAAAAGAACCCGCAGATGAAGAAATCATTAAGGTTTTGAAAAGTACTTATGCAAAAGAGCTTGATAAGATAGTCAAAGAAGTAGCGGTTACTGCGGGAAGCGATAGCAGTAAACTTCATGAAATCATCGATAACATTTACGAAAAAATAGAAAAGCAGTTTGATAAGAAGGTAATTCTTAGCGTAATCAATAAATATAATTACGCCAATATCAAAGATAATCTTATGAACAATAAGATCAGACCTGATGGACGCAAACTTGATCAAATCAGGGATCTTTCTATCGAAGTTTCTCTTTTGCCAAGAACCCACGGATCGGCTTTATTCCAGCGGGGACAGACACAGGTTTTGTCAATTGTTACACTCGGATCAACGACATTAGAACAATTAATTGAAGGGCCGGAAGGAAAAGAGGCAAAGCGCTATATTCATCATTACTCTGACGGGCCATATTCATATGGTCAGGTTGGACGGATGTTCGGTCCAAGCCGAAGAGCTATCGGTCATGGGGCATTGGCAGAAAAAGCAATTGAAGCAGTATTACCGGGTATTAAAGAATTTCCTTATGCTGTTCGAGTTGTTTCTGAAATATTGGCGGAAAACGGTTCATCATCAATGGGATCGGTTTGCGGTTCATCATTAGCTTTAATGGATGCCGGTGTTCCATTGACAGCTGCAGTCGCAGGAGTAGCAATGGGTATGGTTTCAAGATCGGATGATGACTATGTCATTATGACTGATATCGCCGGTCTGGAAGATTTTGCCGGTGAAATGGATTTTAAAGTTGCCGGTACAGAAACCGGAATAACCGCAATTCAACTTGATGTAAAAAATAAGGGATTGACATCCGCAATGATAAAGGATATTTTTAACCAGGCAAAAACAGCCAGATTATCCATATTGGCAGAAATGAATAAGATTATCAGTAAACCAAAAAAAGAGATTTCCCAATATGCTCCTAAGGTCGTAGTATTATGTCCGCCGGCTGATAAGATTGGTGAGATTATCGGACCGGGTGGAAAAAATATTCGTGCGTTAATTGCAAAAACAGATACAGAGATCAACGTCGACGACGATGGGAGCGTAACCATATCGGGATTAGACCGGGAAAAGGTTGAACAGGCAGTTGAGCATATTAACAATATTACCCGCGAAGTTCAGATTGGTGAAGAATTCGATGGTGAGGTAAAAAGAATCCTTAATTTCGGGGCTTTTGTTGAAATCCTGCCGGGAAAAGACGGTATGGTCCATGTTTCAAAGATGGGCAAAGGTTTTGTCCGCAGTGCGGAAGAAGTTGTCAAAATAGGCCAGAAGGTTAAAGTTAAGGTAATTCAGATAGACAATCAAGGCAGAATAAATCTTCAATTAATCTCGTAATTTTATTGGGCGTTGATTTTACTTTACAGCTCATCTACAATAATAAATTATGGCACGAAGAAAAAGCAGAATAAAACTTCCCTTTCTTAAGCTTAAAATAAACAAGCAAACGATTATTAATGTTATAGGATTTATTTTAATCGCTTTGGCATTTGTTTTATTAATATCTTTTCTGAAGACATTTTCTTCAGAGACAGACGGGAAAATACTTTACATAATCAATCAAACTCTAATTGCAAAATTTGGCGGAATGTCAGTGATCACTCCTTTTATAATTTTGTTAATTGCCGGGCATTTTTTTAATAGCCGAAAATTGAAGTTGGTTAAGGCGAACTTAACCGTTGGATTAATATTGATATTTATAGCTTTGCTGGGTTTTTTCCGGGCAGGTGATTATGGCCGGGTGATATTTGACAATCTGACTTTAGATTTTTCGAAAATGGGTGCATATGTGATTTTAATTGTCTTATTAATAATCGGAACAGTCTTTTTTCTAGATACGTCAATTGATGTTTTTTTATTATTCTTAATTGATAACGGGAAAAAAATTTTTGCTTTTATACGAAGTTCACTTTTTAGCGAAAATAACAAGAAGCCTTTGAAAATAGCCGATAAGAAAGGAATGAACAATCAAGGCTTTATCGAAGATATAAAAAAAATAGAAAAACAAAAATCATTTACCCATCCGACTCCGGCTGCTCAAGCTTCAGTTTCCCCAGCTACGGCAAATCAGGACATTATCATAAAACCGCTGCCTCAATCAGGCAGTTCAACCTGGGTTTATCCACCGATTACGCTTTTGGCTGACGTATCACAGGCAGAAGCCGACCGCGGCGATGTTAACGGAAATGCCCAAATAATAGAAGAAACTCTTAACAGTTTTGGAATCAGGGCCAGAGTGGTTGAAGTTAATCGCGGACCCGCTGTTACCCAATATGCACTTGAGATAACCATGGGGACAAAGCTGTCAAAGATTACCGCATTGGGTAATGATTTAGCTTTGGCGATTGCCGCTCCGACAGGAACCGTCAGAATCGAGGCTCCGATACCCGGAAGAGCCCTGGTTGGGATAGAGATACCCAATATCCGTCCGGAAATTGTGACATTGAAAAAACTCCTCAACTCGCCGAAGTTTGTTGATAACTCTGATCCGCTGACTGTTCCTTTAGGTCTTGACGTATCGGGAATGCCCCAGGTTGCGAGTTTAAGCAAGATGCCTCACGCCTTGATTGCCGGTACAACCGGTTCCGGAAAATCGGTTTTGCTCAATGCCTGGATAACGACATTGTTATACCGAACCAAACCTGAAGAGCTAAGAATAATATTGGTTGATCCTAAAAGGGTCGAACTAACGCTATATAACGATGTTCCTCACCTGCTTACTCCGGTCGTGGTCGAGGCTAAGAAAATAATATCAGCTTTGCGCTGGACAGTCGGCGAAATGGAATCGCGCTATAAAATCTTTTCAAAGGCCGGTGCCAGGAATCTTGACGGTTACAACGAAATTGAAGGCGTAGAAAAAAAACCTTATATAATTTTTGTAATTGATGAGCTGGCTGATCTGATGATTTTTGCTCCGGGAGAGGCTGAGGATCTTATAACGAGAATTGCGCAGATGGCGCGCGCTACTGGAATTCATTTAGTTTTGGCAACACAAAGACCGTCGGTTGATGTGATTACCGGATTAATGAAGGCCAACATTCCAACCAGAGTAGCTTTTAATGTTTCATCAATGATTGATTCAAGAGTAATCATTGATATGCCTGGTGCGGAAAAATTGCTTGGCCGGGGAGACATGTTGTTCTTGCCTCCTGATAAAGCAAAACCAGTCAGAATTCAAGGTCCCTTTATCTCTGAAAAAGAAGTAAATAATGTAGTAAAGTTCTTAAGATCACAATCTCCGTTAGTACACTATACTACCGAGGTAACAGAGATGGATTCATCCACCGGAAACACTGTCGGAGGAACAACCTTATTGTCAGGTGGTTCCGGAGGTAAAGATCCGTATTTTGACAAGGCAATTGAAATTATCTCCCAGTTTGATAAGGCTTCGGCTTCATTACTGCAAAGACGGCTGTCAATTGGCTTTTCCCGCGCCGGACGCTTGCTTGATGAACTGGAGGCAGAAGGTTATATAGGTCCGCCGGAAGGATCAAAACCAAGAACTGTCCTTAAAAGACCAGCTGCGAATGAGATAGAAGCAATTGAAGCAGAGTAAACAACCTCAATTCAAATATCTTGCAATATTGGCCTCGTGTTCTTCGCTGGTTTTGGCATAGTGCATATTACCGTTTTTATCTGAGATATAAAACCAGTACGGGGTGTTCACATTACCATTGATAACCGCGGTGATTGAAACCAAACCAGGGTTACAGATAGGTGTTGGGGGAAGGCCTTTATTCTTGTAGGAATTATACGGTGAGTCAATTTCTAAATCTTCATGGCTAAGAATCTTTTTCCACCATGTTCTCTCATTCGCCTGATAACCAAGGGCGTACTGAATTGTGGCATCAACCTGTAAAGGCCAGTCATTAGCCAATCTTTTTAGCAGTATACCGGCAACAGCAAGCTTATCTTGAGGCTGGCGTGCCTCTTTTTCAACGATTGAGGCTAAAATAATAATTTCATAATCGGATAACTTTAATTTCCTGGCTTTATTTTTTAGGTCATTGCTGTATTTTTTTTCAAAATTATCTTTTAGGATTGAAATAATCGATTCAGCTGTAGCGCTTCTTGGAATTAAATAAGTGTCGGGAAAAAGATAACCTTCTTCGGCTGTTTTATTAAATTCGATTTCCGGAATATCGAAGTTCTGTGAAATTACTTGTGCGATTTCCTCTTTTCTCAGTCCTTCGATAATTGTGGTCCAGGTATCTAAAGTGCCATGAGTGAGGCTTGTCGCTACTTCATAAGCTGTCATATCGGTTGACAGTCTAAAATCCCCTGCCTGGATCTTTTTTTCCAGGCCAAGCAGTTTGACTGTTATAAAAAAAGAAACCCGGTTTCTAATCAAACCTTCACTTTCTAGGGATCTAGCTATATTGTCAAGACCTTCACCCTTTTTAATAACAAATATTTTCGATGCTGGATTCTTTCGGTCAGGCGGCATTGCTCCTTCTTTATAATATAGATAGACACTAATAAAACTTATTCCAACAATTAAAACGATAATTAAAAGTTTTTTCATTCAATTTTAAAAATTGGGAAATTATTAAAGGTGATCTCAGCTTCCTTCATGTGGTAACTGTTAGTTGAGTAAAAAAATGCTAAAGGTTCGTGTTTTTCTACTTTTTCGTCAAGTTTTTTCAGCAAATAAATACCCGCATATTTATCCGCCGGCGCTCCTAATATCTTCGCAATTGTATTCAGATTATAATTATCTATTTCTTTAATTTTACCTTTACAAGGTGAGAAAATGAGCTTTTTTTTTGATTTTATCTTAAAGGTTTCTGATGAAATCTGATCATCGCCTTTCTGGTGTTTGACAATTTCACGAAATTTTTTTAATGCCAATCCTTGTTTAAGAATCAATTCCGCTTCTTCCTCGCCATTTTTATTTATTTTGGCAGTCTGGTAACATATTGTCAGCAGTTTTCCGGCAAGCCGTAATGCTTTTGCTTCAAGCTGGAGCGGTCTATCTTGCTTTTGTTCAAGCACATATAAAACATCTCTCACTTCGAGCGCCGGACCTACACCGCGGCCAGCCGGTTCGAGCATTTCATTAATATCAACGGTTACTTTAATACCGAATCTTTGGCCAAGAGCCTTAAACTTATTGGCGATGTTTTCGGCATCAGTATAATGGCGTATTTTCATGGTTTTGCCAACGGGTATATCGAGAACCAAGTGATTGGCGGAAATACCGACCTTTTTGGCCATGATGGAAATTATGATTTTATCAAATGATTCAAAGGATAAAGGTTCCTCTACTTTAATAATAATGTCATCGGCCGGTGCGATTCCAAGAAATCCGTTCCAGGCAATACATCCTCCAACCTCGTTGACAATTCTCTCTATCTGGTGAGGTTTAAAATTAACTTCGGCAATAGTTTCCATAACGTCAGCTGTTCCAGCCGGAGTTGTAATCGCCCTGGACGATATCTTGGGGATTTTAAAACCGGCAGCAGCTACGATAGGAACAATAATCATGGTTGTTCTTGTGCCTGATACACCTCCGGTTGAGTGTTTATCGGCTACAATATCGGTGAAATGAAGCTTGGTACCGGTTTCAACCATAGCCTTGGTAAACTGAAAAAGTTCATCCGGCGTATAACCTTCTTTAAAGGATGAGGCGACAAAATACGCAGTCAGAACATCGCTCAATTTCCGGTGCGATATCTCATCCATTAAATTGTATATTTCCTGATAGCTGATTTTTTTGCCAAGCAGTTTTTTTTGGATTGTTTTTATCGCTTCGAATTGAGCGTTGTTATTTTTTTTGTTATTCATTGGTAGTATAAATGTCAAACACTTTTTTACGGTATTCTTTTGCTTTCATCAGTAATTTAGTGATGAAATATATTTCTTTGACATCAATAATCCATGATATGAATAAGTATAACAAAAGATAGATAGCCAGCCCGATTATGACAAGAAAAAAAACATTAATGGTCCTTGTCGTATCCAAAATAAGTCCGTCTAGAAGTTTCATTAAACCATATGCCAGGGAAGAGGCGATGACGGTGGCTACAAGCATTTTAGCGCTTTCCAATAATAAATATTTAACATCCAGATTCTTAACTTTTTTGTTTAAAAGCATAAAAAGCAAAATAACATTAACGCTTATCGAGGTTGAAAAAGATATTGCCAGCGCCCATACCGGTAATTTCAATACTAAAACGAAGATCAAACTTAGAACAGTATTGACAAATATTGATATTAAACTGGCATAAAATGGAGTCTTACTATCGAGAGTGGCGTAAAAACACCGGGTGATAAAATAGTAAACGGAGTGAAAAGGAATCGATAATGAGAAAAAAGACAGCGTGATTGCGGTTTGGACAGTTGACTCCCAATCAAATTTCTGTCCGCCGAAAAAGAGTCTGATCAATGGAGTTCGGGCAAGAATAAAAAAACTCATTGCCGGTATGGTCATAAAAAATAAATTCAAAATCGTGTCGATAATCACCTTCTTGAATTCTTCCATTCTTTTTTCCTCAACCATTTCGGTCAGGTAAGGTAAAGATGCCTGTCCAAAGGCAATTCCGATTACGGACACCGGTAGCAACTGCAGGTGTTGGGCCAAGTAAAAATAGGTATAGCTGCCGGTACCAAGAAAAGAGGTTAAAGTCAGGTCAATGGTTGCATCAAGCTGGGTAACGATAACGGTAAAAACTCTTGGAACAACCATACGGAAAAAATCCTTTAAACCGGAAGTAATCTTGATAGTAAAGCGATAGAAAAAATCAGTTCGAAGAAGCAAAGGAGCTTGAATGACCAAAAAAAGCCAGGAACCGATTATTGTTCCTATAACCGGAGCTAATAATTGGAACTGATTGTTTAGAAGAATCGTGGCCGCAATAATTACCAGGTTGTAGACAACCGGGGCGGTTGACGTATAAAAGAAAAGTTTATTGGCTTGCCCGATACCGGTGAGAATATTACCGATTACCAGAAACGGCAGCTGGCCTATCAATAAAATCCGCGAATAAAAAACAATTAAAGCAATCTTATCGGGCTGAAAACCGGGCGTTATAAAATAAATGATTTTATCAAGAAAGATAAGGATAAATAAAATAAAAACAATTAAAAAAACTATTATCAAATTGATAATTGAGGATATGTTTTCGTCAAGTTCTTTTTTATTCTTTTGGAAGCGGATGAATATAGGAATAAAAGACGAGGTAAGGGCCCCGGTAATCAGGATTTCGAAGATAATATCAGGAATCCTGAATGAGGCAAAAAATATGTCAAGCTCAGCTTTAGTATAATATCCGGAAAGAATGCGGTAGCGTAAAAAACCAAATATTCTCGAGGTTACAATCATTACTGCCAGGATTAATGCCGATGAAAAAATACCGCCCTGCTGGGCGAAAATAATTTTTTTTGTTCTATCAAGAAACCGATGCATAAATGTATTTTATTACATTATTTATTCTAAAACCAGCAGGATATATTTTTAAAATACAATGAATTCTGGCAAATCCGATATTTAATCTACCAGGCTAGTCTATAGATAGCCAAATAAAAAATACTATACCTGTTTTAATTATTTAATTAATTAAAACATTTAAGGCTGGAAAATGATGAAAATTAAGATAAGTGATTACTATATTTTTAACCCTGAGAGTTAGAAAGACTTCGTTTGTAATAGACTTTTTAACTCTTCCTTGATTTGCCTCGTTCAGAATCCCTTAAAGGACATTTAGACCTTGACAAATGGTTGTAAATGGGGTTTAATGGTATTATATGGTTTTTTTTGGTGAATATCTGGTTTCTTTTTCAACTTCAGGCAGGCTTGTTTTGCCAAAAAAAATCAGAGAACTTTTAAAAGGCAATATCTTTGTACTGTCAAAAGGCTATGATACATGTTTAGCAGGATATGATAAAGACGATTGGGAAAAAAAAGCCAATGAAATCCTGGACACATCATCATTGCTGGAAAAGGATAATCTGGAAAAAAGACGGTTTATTTTCTCGTCTGCTGTTTACCTTGAGATCGATGATCAGGGCAGATTTGTTATATCAAGAAATCTTTTAAATCACGCTAATCTTAACGGGAAAGCCTTAATAGTAGGGGTTGGCGATCATTTTGAAATCTGGGATGAAGCTAAGTGGACAAAGTATATGAAGGAAGTTAAGAGTTAAGAGTGAGAAGTTATGCATACACCGGTACTTTTACATGAAGTAATCAAAACATTGAAAGTTGAGCCCAACGGACTTTATGTCGATGCCACGCTTGGCGAAGGCGGATACACAATTGAAATTTTAAAGCTCAAAGGTAAAGTCTTAGGATTTGATTATGATCTAAGGCAGATTGAAAAGCTAAAACAGGGAATTAAGAATGACAATTTGGAAATTGTGAATGAAAATTTTGCCGAAATCGAGACAATAGCCAAAAAAAGAAAGTTTTATCCGGTTGCAGGAGTTATATTTGATCTTGGGCTATCGATGGATCAGTTAAAGAACTCCGGCAAAGGATTGTCATTTAAAAATCTTGATGAGCCTTTAGATATGCGGATTGACGACAGACTTGAGGATAAGGCCAGAGATTTGCTCAACCGTTTATCAGTTAACGAAATTTATGAAATTTTGGCGAGATTTTCTGAAGAACTCAATTCTGGGGCAATTAGCAAGGCTATTGTTCAGTCGCGTAATTTAAAAAAAATCGTTAATGTCGGAGATTTAATTAATATTATTGATGCGGTGATGGGACGAATCGATGAAAAAGTCTATCGCCGGGTATTTCAAGCGTTGAGGATAGCGGTAAATAACGAATTTGAGAATTTGGAGAAAGGTTTAAGAGGGGCGATTAATATCTTAAAGAAAGATGGAGTATTAATAGTGATAAGTTTCCATTCTCTTGAAGATAGAATAGTGAAGAATTTTGTCCGTAGAAATAATTTGAGATTTTTAATTAAAAAACCAATTCTTGGCAATGTTGACCTCAGTTACGAAAGGTCAGCCAAAATGAGAGTTATCGGTCTATGAAAAAAATATATAAAATATTGAGTTTGCTAATCTTTTTTACCCTGGTGGGGTTGAATCTTTATTTTTATATCCGAGGATTTGTCTTAAGTAACGAAATGAATGTATTCGAAAAAAAAGCTCAGCAGCTTAAGATAGAAAATCGTGAATTAGCCAAAAAAGTGTCGGCTTTTGACTCGATGCAATATGCTTCGTCAATGGCGGCAGAAATGAATTTTACCGCCAAAATTTTACCAATATATTTTGAAAATCTAAAGTATGCTCTAAATCGTTAGTTATGACAAAAATAAAATCCCTTTTTTTATTATTTATAGTAAGTTTTCTGCTAATCGTCTACAGACTTTTTATATTCCAAGTTCTAAAGAAAAGTAATATCTCTCCAAACAACTATCTGCAAACAAAGAAAATAATGCCTGAGAGAGGAAGACTCTATGACCGCAACATGAAACCGTTGGTATTAAACCAGAATAGCTATTTACTGTTCGTCGAACCAAAAAAAGTCAGCGATAAAAAAGAATTGATCGAAAAATTAGACAAGGTATTAAAAATAGGAGCAGCCACAATTGAAGCAAAAATTGACTTTAGCAAAGACTGGGTAGCAATAAGATCAGGTTTGGACGACGAACAAAAAAGAAATATTGATAAGCTGAATCTAAAAGCAGTCGGTTTTGAGCAGGGAACCAAACGTTACTATCCCGAGGCATCGCTTTCCGCCCATCTAGCCGGTTTTGTCGGCAAAAACGAAAAAAGTGAAGACATAGGGTATTTTGGCATTGAGGGTTTTTACGATAAAGACCTGATCGGTATGCCGGGATTTTTTCAAACAGAAAGAGATTTAATGAACAGACCCATTTTCATCGGTACTCAGGAAAAATTTAATGCTGAAGACGGACGGGATCTTGTTTTAACCATAGATAAATCTATTCAAGAAATTGTGAAAAGAAAACTGAACTCGAGTATGCAAAAATACGAGTCAAAACAGGGATACGTTATTGTAGCTAATCCTAAGACAATGGAAATACTTGCCTTAGTCTGTTTGCCCGATTATGATCCCGGCAACTATTTTCTTTACAGCGAGGAGATTTTCAAAAATCCGGCCATATCCGAGGTTTATGAACCGGGATCGACCTTTAAACCCTTGATTGTAGCGGCCGCCCTTGAAGAGAAAAGAATAAAGGCAGACAGTTTTTATCAGGAAACCGGTCCGGTAACTATCGGTGAGTATAGTATTAAAACCTGGAATGACAAATATGAAGGAAAAATATCAATAACCAGACTGCTGGAAAAATCATCAAATGTAGGCATGGTTTACATTGGAGAAAAGCTGGGAAACAAAAATATCATTAAATATTTGGATAAATATGGTTTTGGACAGTTCACCGGTATAGATCTTCAAGGTGAAACATCAGGCTATATCAGGCAAGATGACCAATGGTACCCGATCGACTATGCTACGGTTACTTTTGGACAGGGGATAGCTGTGACTCCGATTCAGATGTTAAAAGCCTTCGCCGGAGTGATTAATGGCGGAAAACTACTGCAGCCGTTTATCGTTAAAAAAATCATTGCCAACGGAAAAGAAAAAGAATTTAAACCGAAAATTCAAGAACAGATTGTTAGCCGACAGGTTTCTGAAGTAATAAAAAAAATGCTTGTCTCCACAGTTGAAAATGGCGAGATAAAATGGGCGGCACCCAAAGGGTATGTGATCGGCGGAAAAACAGGGACGGCTCAGATAGCTATAAAAGGTCATTATGATCCAACAAAGACAATTGCTTCGTTTATTGGTTTTGCTCCAGCTGAGGAACCAAAATTTATTGCCCTGGTTATTTTGAAGGAACCCGGAAGTTCACAATGGGGTTCAGAAACCGCTGCGCCATTATTTTTCGATATAGCTAAGGAATTATTAATGTACTATAATATAGCACCGCAACAATAAATCTTAAAACCAATATGCAAGAAATAGTCAGAAAAATAAAGAATTTGTGGCATTTATTTCAAGCTGTCTCAGCTAATATTTATTATGGTTTTCCAGGTAGAAAATTAAAAATGATTGGGGTAACCGGTACTGATGGTAAAACAACAACCGCTTCATTAATTTATCACATTCTTCAACACGCTGGTAAAAGAGTATCCGTAATAACTACGGTTTACGCCAAGGTAGGTAAAAAAAAATTTGATACCGGACTGCATTCAACGACTCCCGGTTCATTTACAGTCCAGAGGTTATTGAAACTATCAGTCGATGCCGGTGACGAATTTTTTATTCTTGAAACAACCTCACACGCTCTTGATCAGAAAAGAGTTTGGGGAATAAAATTCGTTTTAAGCGTTTTGACCAATATTACCCATGAACATCTTGACTATCATCTTAACTATGCCAATTATCTTAAGACTAAAGCAGAACTATTACTATTGTCATCTAAGGCAATAATTAACCGCGATGACAAATCTTATGAACAAATAATGAAGATTCTTGGGGATACAACCAAAGTAGCAACTTACGGATTGGCAAATAAAAGCGATTTTAGTATTGACCTTGGGAAAGAGTTAAATCAGTCTTTGGCTGATTTCAATAAATACAATTATCTGGCTGCCTATGCCGCAGCGAGATCATTGGGAGCTGCCCACAAGGAGATTATTAGTGCCATGCAAACATTTAAGCTGCCAATCGGACGTCTTGAAGTTGTCTATAAGGGTAAATTCATGATAATTGTTGATTTTGCCCATACCCCAAACGCCATAGCCGAAGCATTAAAAACAGTTAAGAATCAATTTCTGAAAAATAAAGGTAGATTAATTCATGTTTTTGGGTCAGCCGGACTAAGAGATGTAACCAAACGGCCGTTAATGGGAGAAGCAAGCGCAAACTACAGTGATATTATAATCCTTACGGAAGAAGATTATCGGACCGAAAACCCTGAAAATATCTGTGAGCAGATCGGGCAGGGGATAAAAAAAAGTAAAAAAAATTACACAGTGATTACGAATAGACTCCAGGCAATTAGAAAAGCTTTAGAGTTCGCGAACGAAAACGACGTCATAATTATTACCGGAAAAGGACATGAACTAAGTCTTTGCCGGGGAAAAACCGAACATCCGTGGAGTGACATAAAAGCAGTTAAAAAATTAATTGCCGTAAAAACATGATTATCTTCGACAATAATTCAAATACATTTTATTCGACTCTGATTAATGACCAGACATATTTATCAGGATTCGGGAATAAAAAGGCAGGCAGTTCCAACAGGATAACCGAAGTTATTGGTTATTTTGACAGTATTCATCTTGAATACAAAAAAATAGTTGATCTTGAGCAGATTCATTCAGCCAATGCGACTGAATTCATTAGTATTAACAATGATAAAATTATCAAAATAAACGATACAGACGGAGTTGTTACCAACGAGGCAGATACAGTGCTCTATGTTAAGACTGCCGATTGTGTTCCCATGTTGTTCAGTGAAAAAAAACTCGGTATTGTCGGTGCTTCACATCAGGGATGGCGCGGCAGTCTGAAAAGACTACCGCAAAAAATGATCAGTAAAATGGCGAGCATGGGAGCGGACATAAATTCTATCTGTGTTGCTATTGGGCCAGCTATCAATAGCTGCTGTTATGATATTGACGATGACCGTTATTATGCTTTTTTGGAAGAATTTGACGGTTACTCGGAAAAAATTTTTTCCTTTAGGAAAGGCAAAAGACATATGAGTTTATCTCATCTGAATTATTTGCTACTTCTGGAATCAGGAATAAAAAAATCCAACATTGATTACTTTCCCTTTTGCACCTACTGCGACAAGGATAATTTTTATTCCTACCGAAGGGACAATAAGAAATCCTATGGCGAAATGCTAAGTTTTATATATAAATATGGACAAGTTTAATAATATTTTCATTTTGGGAATTAAAGGTGTTGCTATGGCCAATTTAGCCATCATGCTTAAACAGTTCGGTAAGAACGTTAGCGGATGGGATGTGGAAAATGATTTTCCCACTGACGAACAACTTGAATTCTCTCAAATTAACTATTTAACGGATAAAACTGCTGTGCTGCCGGACAACATTGACCTGGTTATCTATTCAGCTGCCCATAATGGTTTAGCTAATCCTTTACTGGTTCAGGCAAATAAGAGAAAAATAAAAGTAATTTCCCAGCCTGAGGTTTTGAATTTAATCGCAAAAAAATACCATATCAGAGCTGCGGTCTGCGGGTGTCACGGAAAGACTACAACAGCGAGTCTTTTAGCTTACAGTCTGATCAATCTAGGCAAAAAACCAGGATATCTGGTTGGAACTTCAACGTTTGGCAAGTATTACGGCGGTGATATTGGAATAAACCGCGAGTATTTTGTGGTTGAGGCTGATGAATATGGTATTGATCCGCCCAGGAACAAAAAACCAAAAATGCTTATGCTAGATCCTACTCACATTATTTGCAACAATATTGATTTTGATCATCCCGACGTCTATCAAAACATCAGCGAAGTGAAAAATAGTTTTCTGGTTTTTTTTAATATTGTTAACCGTTTGAAAACCGTTAAGCCTAATTTATATTTCTGCTTCGATGACTGTAATTTAAAGCAAACAATAAAGAATTTGCCCCGTTCCAGCTATCTTACCTATGGTTTTGATCCGCAGTCCGATCTTACTATTAGCGAATATCTCACAGATGAAGCAGGAGTAGAATTTAAGCTGGCTTTTAGGTCAAAAGAAGTTGGTTTTTTTAGAACCGGACTGTATGGACAAAAAAACATTAGTAATACTGCCGGGGCAATTTTGTTTCTTCTGCAGCAGGGATTTTCCGCTGATGAAATTAAAAAAGCGATATTAGGTTTTACCGGAGCTAAAAGAAGATTTGAAAGAATTTACTCAGATAAAGGCACTCAGCTTTTTGACGATTATGCTCATCATCCGGAAGAAATTAAAACAACCATAAAAGCAGCCAGAGAGCGTTTCCCGAAAAAAAAGATTATAGTGATTTTTCAGCCTCATACTTATTCAAGAACCGAGTCTCTGTTGGCCGGATTTGCCGAAAGTTTATCATTAGCCGATAAAAGTTATATCTTGCCGGTTTTTTCGTCAGCCAGGGAAAATAGAGCAGATTTTAATATCAGTTCCCAAAGCATTGTCGATCTGGTTAAATCAAATAATGTTTTAACTGTTCCTACAAAAGACAGTCTTATTAAAAAACTGAGCTCTGTTCTAACTGGAAATGACGTTATTTTTACTATGGGAGCAGGAGATGTTTACAAGCTAAAGGATGATATAATTAGAATAATTTCTAATAAATAATGATTAAAATAATCAGGAATTTTAGTATAAAACCGTATTTGACCATGAGACTTGATGTAACGGCTGATTATTTTTTTGAAGCCGGATCAAGGGATGATATTATCGAATGTTTGAAATACGCCCGGAACTCAGATCTGCCGGTTATAATGCTGGGTGGGGGGTCGAATACCGTTTTCTCAAAACATAAAGTCAAAGCCTTGGTTATCAAAAACAATTATCTGGAAAAAAAAATAATTAAAACTGAGGCCGATAAAGTTTTGATCAGCGTATCGTCAGGTTATCCCATCAGCAGATTGGCTTACGAAACAGTCAAAGACGGTCTGTCCGGTCTTGAGTATTTTGCCGGATTACCCGGAACTGTTGGCGGTGCAGTATACACTAATGCAAAATGGACCAAACCATTTGTCAGCGTCGGTAATTTTGTCAGTGAGATTTGTTTGATCGGCAAGGATTTGAAAACAAAGAAATTAGGCTCAGATTATTTTAAGTTCAGTTATGGTTATTCGTATTTGCAGAAAACCAAGGATATTGTCCTTGAAGTTATTTTTCAGCTGAAAAAACAGTCATCCGCCCCACTGTTAAAAAAAATGAACGATATCATCAAATATCGGGTAACAACCCAGCCGGCCGGTGTCAAATCCTGCGGCTGTTTTTTTAAAAATATTTCAGATAAAGATAAAAAGAATCTTGGTTTGCCGACCGCATCCGCAGGATATATTATTGATCAGTGCGGATTAAAAAACACATCAGTCGGGGGTTTTACGATTTCCAAAACTCATGCCAATTACATAATCAATAACGGATCAGGTGAAATTAAAGACCTTTTGAAATTGGTAAAAATAGTCAAATCAAAGGTTAAAGACCGTTTTGGTATCCTTTTAAAGGAAGAGGTGGAAGTTAAGTGAATGACTGATCGCAATATTTAGTAATTTTCTTATCATATGGAAGATGCTTATTTAATAAAAGGAGGAAAGAAGCTTTCAGGAGAAATCATTTTGTCCGGAGCAAAGAATGTGGCCTTAAAAATAATTATTGCTTCATTGATGTACGATCAGGAAGTGATTTTAAAGAACATTCCGCGAATTAACGATGTCCTGGAATTAATCGGCCTAATCAAATCGTTAGGTGCGAAGGCAGAGTTTACTGAAACTAATACACTGATTGTGGACGGTCGACGGCTTGACAACAATAAAGTCGATTTTCTGCATAGTTCCAAAATCAGGGTTTCATTTATGATGTTTGCTCCATTAATCTACCGTTTTGGGATCTGTTATGTACCGAATCCCGGTGGTTGCCGGATTGGCGCCAGGCCAATTGATCGGATTATTGAAGGTATGAAAAGTCTGGGAGTCGATATTCAATATGACTCGGACACCGGCTATTATAAAGCTGTGGCTGGCGACAGATTAACAGGCTATTATAATTTTCCTAAATCTTCTCATACAGGAACTGAACTTTTGATAATGATCTCAGTTTTCTGTAAAGAAAAAGTAGTAATAGATAACGCAGCCTTGGAACCGGAAATTGATGAATTAATACTGTTTCTTAATCAGGGTGGAGCTAAAATCAGAAGGGATGGAAAAAAAATAATCATTCTTCCCTGCAAGGAACTGAGAAGACAGGAACCTTTTGAAATTATCAGCGACAGAAATGAAGCGATTACTTACGCGTGTTTGGCCCTGGCGACGAAAGGTGATGTATTTATATCCTCCCTTCCATACAAAGCCCTGGATATATTCGTAAAAAAGGTTAAAGAAATCGGGGGAGGGGTTAAATATATCGAGAAAACCAATACTTTTTACTTTTTTTACCAAGGAGCACTTAAATCCTCAAATATCGAAACTGCTCCTTACCCGGGTTTTATGACTGATTGGCAACCAAACTGGGCGGTATTAATGACTCAGTCGGAAAAAGAATCAATCATTCATGAAAGAGTTTTCGAAAACAGATTTTTATATGTTGAAGAACTAAGAAAACTTGGGGCTCAAATTGATTTTATTAAAATTCCGGTTAAGAATCCGGCCGAATACTTCTTTTTTAATTTTGATCCCAATAAAAAATACAACCAGGCGATCAGAATAAAAGGGAAACAGCTGCTTCATGGCGGAGCGTTAAATATCACCGATCTTAGAGCTGGAGCCACATTAGCTATAGCCGCCTTAATCGCTGAAGGTGAATCCGTAGTCAGCGGAGCTTCCATACTCGAACGCGGTTATGAGAACTTTGTTGAAAAAGTTAAAAAGCTCGGGGGAGAGATAAAGAAAGTATAACAATGGTATTGTTATAAAAAATAATTTACAATATTATATTCATGATCAAAAAACACACAATTTCATTGAACCATGCACTTGAAGGATTGTTCTGGGTGCTGAAAAATCAGCCTAATTATAAAATCCATTTTTTAATATCGGCTACGGCGATTGTCTTTGGATTTATTCTGGAAATTTCATATATGGAGTTTCTCATTATCTTGTTTTTGATAACAGTCGGTTTAACCATTGAAACGATTAACAGTTCCAACGAGGCAACCACAGATGCGATTGACCTTTCATGGCGGCAGGATATTAAAATAGCCAAGGATGTTTCGGCTGCAGCCATGCTTGTTTTTGCTGTTGGTTCTACATTGATTGCCGGGCTGATTTTTATTCCTAAAATTATTTTGTTAATTTTCTAATCTTTTTATGTCAAGTTATTTATTTGTGGTTTTTGTTTCTTGTCTGGTTAACTTTTTGTTAATCGTTCCTTTTATTAACTTTCTTTATCAGATGAAAATGCAAAGGGCAGATCAGCAAACAAAAGATGCCTTTAACAGGCCGACACCGATTTACGACCGATTCCACAGGCACAAACAGGGGACTCCGGTAGGCGGAGGAATCTTGATAATCGTCACTACAATCATAATTTTTTCCGTATTCCTGATCATGAGCTTAATGTTTAACAGAAAGATACCGACTAATTATCCGTCAATGATGGCTGAGATTAAAATTATTCTTTTTGCTTTTCTTTCATTTGCTTTGCTGGGTGTTTACGATGATCTCAGCAAGATATTTTTTTGGAAGGATACTAAATTTTTTGGTTTACGCTTAAAGCATAAATTCATCATTGAGTTAATACTGGCTTTGGTAATTGGTTTTTGGTTGTACAACGATCTTAAAATCAGCATTATTTACATACCTTTTCTGGGAGTGTTTAATATCGGTTTCTTATACATCATATTTGCTGCGTTTGTAATTGTTGCTTTCAGCAACGCCGTTAATATCACTGACGGTCTTGATGGTCTGGCTGGGGGTATACTGCTTTTTGCCTTAATGACTTTTTGGGTAGTGGCCCGTTCCATACTTGATGTTCCCACCTCATTATTCATTGCATCATGGCTGGGGGGGCTAATTGCTTTTTTGTATTTTAACATTCATCCGTCGAGGATTATTTTAGGTGATGCAGGCGCTCTTTCTTTTGGTGCAACATTTGCGGTTATCGGTCTTATCCTGGGTAAGGCATTCTCGTTATTAATCGTCGGTGGATTTTTCGTGGTTGAAATATTAAGCTCAGCTATTCAACTGATCAGCAAAAGGTTCTTCAAAAAAAAGATATTTCCTGTGGCTCCGCTTCATCTTTGGCTTCAACTTAAGGGTTGGGAAGAACCAAAGATTGTTATGCGTCTTTGGATTATCTCAATCCTTTTTTCACTGCTTGGTCTTATGATCGCCTTCATGAAGTGATAAAATAAAGTATGTCAAATCAGATACTAGATAAACTGAGGAAAAAATTCAGCCAAAAAAAAGTTTACATCATCGGATTAGGTTTACAAGGCGGAGGTGTTGGTCTGGTTAATTTTTTCACGGATTTAGGTGCACGGGTAACTGTCACTGACCAAAAAACCCACCATCAGCTTGCCTCTTCGCTTAAGCAAATTAACAATCCTGATACGGAATTCTTACTCGGTGAAGATTACTTAAAGAACATTCTCCAAGGCGACTTTATTATTAAGGGTCCGTCAGTACCATGGAACATACCCGAATTAATCCAAGCTGGGCAAAACAAAATTCCGATCGATATGGAAATGTCTTTTTTTGCTGAATACTGTCCGGCGAAAATCATCGGAATTACCGGAACCAGGGGGAAATCAACAACAACGATGATGGTTTATGGTCTGCTTGGGAAGTATTCCGGAAAAAAAACATATCTTGGCGGTAATATACCCGGACTGTCAACCATAGCGCTGCTAAAAGAAATAACAATTGATGACTTGGTTGTTCTCGAACTTCCGTCCTGGCCGCTTTCAGGATTTCATCAAAAGAAAATAAGTCCCCATATAGCCGTATTTACTAATTTTTATCCTGACCACCTCAATTACTACGAAAACTTAGAAAATTATTTAAACGATAAAAAGGCGATTTACCAATACCAGAAAAATACCGATTACTTAATCATCAACCAATCATTAAAACAAATAGTTGAAAAAAACAGTTCACAGGCAAAAATACTTTATTTTGATAAAAAAAGCTTTCCGGGAAAACTTAAGTATCTGAAAGGCGATCATAACCAGGAAAATGCCAGCGCCGCTTTTACAGTAAGCAAAATCTTCAATCTCAATCAGGAAGACTCAATTGACTATCTTAGTAATTTCCGGACTTTGCCTTACCGCCAGGAAATAATTAGGATAATTAACAACGTTACTTTTGTTAACGATACAACCGCAACTACCCCAACTGCAGTGATAAAGGCCCTGGAAGCATTTTCAGATCAGCCAATCATTTTAATCTTAGGGAATACTGCCAAGGGATTGCCCATTGATGAATTGCTGACTAAGCTGAGTTTACCGGCAGGAATCGTAATGATTAAAGGATCTTTTGCAGATCAGCTCACGCCTTTTATAACCAAGGCATATAAAGGAAAAACAACCAGAATTTTTGCTGATCTACGTGACGCAGTAGAGACAGCCTATAAATTAGCCAGGCAACTGAAAACTCAGTCATATGTCATTCTATCCCCCGGAGGCTCTTCATTTGAAATGTTCACTAACGAATTTGACCGGGGAAACAGGTTTAATCAAATTGTCAGCAGCTTATGAAAAAGACTCCTTTACGCAATAAGTTATTTACTAATCTGTTTGTGCTACCGATTGTTCTTTCTTTTATCGGAGTTATATTTATTTTTGAAGCATCGTCAGTCAGAAGCTTCAGCGAATTCGGCGACAGTTTCCATTATTTAAAAGCTCAGTTGGTCTGGGTCCTTTTAGGCATATCAGCGATGTTTGTTTTTGCGTTGTTTGATTATCACAATCTTTATTATCTGGCATTTTTTTTTATGCTAGGAACAATATTGCTACTGATTGTTGTTCTGATTCCGGGGATCGGTCATAAAGTCGGTGGTGCAAGACGTTGGGTTGATTTGGGTTTTTTTAATATCCAGCCGACCGAGTTGGCCAAATTCAGTGTAATTATTTATTTGTCTTCCTGGTTTATCCATCGGGAAAGACGCCGTTTTTTTTCATTCCTTGTTCTGATGGGGGTATTAATGATTTTAATTATCCTGCAACCGGATATGGGAACAGGGTTAATTGTGTTTTTACTGAGTATTGCTATCTATTATCTGGCTGGTATTGACCTGATCTATCTTTTTTTCCTGATCCCGATTTCAGCCATGGGTTTTTATCTGTTGATTAAAATAGCTCCATATCGTCTGAACCGGCTGATGGCTTTTTTTGACCCCAGCCGTGATCCGCTGGGAATCACTTACCACATTAATCAAATAATGATTTCCCTGACTAACGGTGGCTTTTTTGGCCGGGGGCTTGGCGCGTCAAGGCAAAAATATTTATTTCTTCCGGAAGCGCACACCGACTCGATATTTGCCATTATAGCCGAGGAATTCGGATTTATTGGCGGGATAGTACTGATATTTATTTTTATACTGATAGGTTATAGTATGTATTGGGTGGCTGTTAATGCTAAAGATCGTTACGGAAAACTTCTCGCCGGGGGTATTTTTGTTTTCTTTAACCTGCAGTCGATAATAAATTTGTCGGCGATGGTTAATTTGATTCCTTTGACCGGAGTACCGTTACCTTTTTTATCCTATGGAGGATCAAATCTTCTGGTATCATTTTCATTAATCGGAATTTTAGTGAGTATTGCCAAGAAAATAAAAAAAACATGAAAAAAATATTAATCACCGGGGGTCATCTGACTCCGGCTCTAGCACTTATCGATAGGCTGAAAACTGATAAAAGAGGTCAGATTGATCTTATTTTTGTGGGTAGAAAATACGCCGCAGACGGCGATATTGATCATTCTTTAGAGTATCAGGAAGTGTCAAAAAGACAGATCAAGTTTTACAACCTGACTACCGGAAGATTTACCAGGATTTTTGACTTGAGGATATTTTTTAATCTAGTCAAAATACCAATCGGATTATTTCAAGCTCTTAAAATACTTCATAAGGAAAAACCGGACCTTATTTTTTCATTCGGCGGTTATCTTGCCTTTCCAATCTGCTTTGCCGGCTGGTTAATGAAAATAAAAGTTAATTCCCATGAGCAAACCATTATTCCGGGTACAGCCAATAGAGTAATCGGTTATTTTGCAGAGAAAGTTTTTGTTGCTTTTCCCCAGTCTAAAAGTTACTTTAGCCAAAAAAAAACAATTTATTCGGGTAATCCCTTAAGACAGGACATAACAAGAGTAATCAAAAAACCCTTTGATATAAAACGCGATAAACCGGTTATTTATATTACCGGAGGGTCGATCGGATCCCACAGTATTAATATTTGCATAAAAGAAATCTTAGATCAGCTGACTGAAAAATATATAGTAATCCATCAGACCGGTGGTACGAAAAAATTTAGTGATTTTGCAGCCTTGAGTAAATTAAAAAATCCCAACTATTTCGTAGTCAAGCATTTTCCTCATGATGAAATCGGTTATATTCTTTCGCAAACCGATATTCTTGTCGGCAGGTCAGGAGCCAATACTTTTTTCGAGGTAATCAGATTGAAGATTCCCTCGATATTTATTCCGTTGCCCTGGTCGGCTAACGGTGAACAACAGGCTCATGCCTTGATTATTAAAAACGCCGGCGCCGGAGAGATATTCGATCAGAACAAATCTCCTCAAGAATTACTCGGCTTAATTGATAAAATAATAGCAAGGAAAAATGATTACAAGAACCAATTTTCCCGTTTAGACCATTTAGATAAAAAAAATGCTTTGGAAATCATCTGTGAGAATATTTATAACCAAATTAACTAAACTCTGCATTTTTATATCACTGATAGCAGTTTTCTTTCTTGTTTTTGCGAAGATCAGTAAAATTTATAAGATACAAACAATCGAGATTGAAGGACTGGATAAAAAAGAAAGCCTGGCGGGTATTAATGAATTGAAAAATATTAATATTTTTCTGCTTGATAGCGACAAAACTAAAGAGGCCATTGTTAAAAACAATCCAATAATTAAAGAGATGGTTTTATATAAGAAATACCCGAATAAAATCGAATTGATCGTGGTAAAAAATCAGGTGGTTGCCTTATTCAAAGCTAATTCGGGTTATTTTTATCTTTCTGAAAATGCAAGAATCATTAATAAGAAAAAAGAATTAACTGATAATTACCCGATTATCAATTATTACCAGAAGATTGATTATGCCTCAACCGGTCTTGGCAGCAAATTAACCAATAAAGATATAACTTTTTCGTTGGATGGATTACTCAAATGCCGCAATTTAGGATTGGAGATCATTAGTATTGATATTATGAGTTTAAATATGATAGGATTTAATTTAAAAGGGAAGAAGATTCTTTTTTCTTTAGATAAAGATAAAGCTTCCCAGTTTTATGAATTGGAGACGATTATCAAACAGTTCAGAGCAGAGGGAAAAGACTTTAGCACTCTTGATTTACGTTTTGAAAAACCCGTCATGGTAAAATAAAATTAGTTGATAAATACTATGTCAGATAAGCTTATATGCGGAATCGATATCGGTAGTTCTAAAATAGCTACGGTAGTAAGCGTACAAGCAAAAGAGACAGAGGAATTGAGAATAATCGGTTTTAATAATACACCTGCGAGAGGAGTTAGAAAAGGATTAATAGTCGATATTGAAGAAGTGACGGCATCGGTTGAGGAAAGCGTTGATAAAGCCGAAAGAATGGCCGGTCACAAAATCAGCCATGCTTATGTCTCTGTAGGTGGGCCTCATATTTCATCACTTAACTCTCACGGAATTGTGGCTGTGTCTAATCCCCAGGTCGAAATCACCGAAGAAGATATAAACCGGGTGGTTGATGCTGCCAGAGCAATTTCCCTATCATCAACGAGGCAGATTATAGAGGTATCGCCCAGGGATTATATTGTTGACGGCCAAGCAGGGATAAAGAATCCGATCGGAATGACCGGTGTCAGGCTGGAAGTGGATACGCATATAATTACAGCTTCGCAGACAAATCTAAAAAATATCAGCCGATGTTTAAGTTATATCGATATTCAGAATGCAGGTTATGTTTTCTCTGGATTGGCGTCAGCCGAAGCTGTATTAACCAATACGGAAAAAGAGCTGGGAGTAGTTTTAGTTGACATTGGGGCAGGAAAGATTGATGTTTGTATCTATGTTGAAGGAGCATTGTCCTATTCAGCCTCAATCCCTATTGGCGCACGTCATATCACAAACGATATAGCTGTTGGTTTAAGAGTTTCCTTGGACTCGGCTGAAAAAATCAAACTATTTCTGAGCAGGAATCACGACAAGCCAAAGCTGAAATCCAATCTTAATTTAGCTGACCTTAATCTGCCTGAGGCTGTATCCGAAGTTTCATTGAAAACGATAATCGACGGAATTATTGCTGCCCGTCTCGAAGAAATTTACCGGCTGATATTTGAGGAAATCGAGAAAAGCGGTTTTGGTCAATCCGTTCCTTCGGGAATAGTCATCACCGGCGGGGGTTCTTTGACAGTCGGTATGCTGGAAACAGGTAAAAAAGTGGTTGGACTACCAATTAGGATCGGTTTTCCGCAAGAAATCTCAGGCTTGATTGATGAAGTTATGGATCCTCAGTTTGGGACAACAATCGGTTTGATTTTATATGGGAGAAAAAATATAATTGGTGAAGCCGGATGGAAAAATTTTAACCGTGTTGTTAAGGATTTTTCCATCAATAGTTCAATTGGCAAGGTCAAGGATTTTTTTAAACAGTTCATACCATGAAAGTTTTAAAAGTTATAAATGTTTGAAAAGTCTGAAAAGCTTAGTTTGTTTTTATATAGGAAGAAAAACTTTTTTTACTTTTAAAACTTTTTCAACTTTTTAAACATAATTATGTTAATCAAACCTCGGGCTGGACAGCCGGCCAGAATCAAAGTAGTTGGTGTTGGTGGAGGAGGAGGGAATGCTCTTCATTCGATGATTGATGAAGGAGGTATAACCGGAGTTGATTTTGTGGCGGTCAATACCGATGCCCAGATTCTTTTGAATAACAAAGCCAGTATTAAGGTTCAGATTGGCGAAAAATCTACCAAAGGATTAGGATCGGGAGGAGACCCTGAAATTGGGAGGTTGGCTGCCGAAGAGTCAAAAGATAAAATAAAAGAAGAATTAACTGGTGCGGATATGGTTTTTATCACTTGCGGTGAAGGAGGAGGAACCGGGACTGGTGCGGCGCCAATAATAGCCGAAATTGCTAAGGAAATCGGTGCTCTTGCCGTTGCAGTTGTCACTAAACCATTCGATTTCGAGGGAACAAGAAGGAAAGCAACTGCTGATGACGGGATACAAAAACTCAAGGAAAAAGTCGATACTTTAATCATTGTCCCCAACCAAAAAATACTACAGATTATCGATAAAAAGACTCCCATACTTGAAGCTTTTAAGAAAATTGACTCGGTATTACATCAGGGAGTGAAAGGGATAGCAGAACTTATAACTATGCCGGGATTGATTAATGTGGATTTTGCCGATGTCAAATCAATCATGAGTAACGCAGGAACGGCATTAATGGGAATAGGAGTTGGCAGCGGAGAGAAAAGGGCGATCGCTGCAATAAAGCAGGCAATTTCGTCACCTCTTTTGGATATCTCAATTGATGGAGCTAAGGGTGTTTTGTTTAACGTCGTTGGCGGCCCTGATTTGACAATGAGCGAAATTGACGAGGCTGCCTCGATTATTTCAAAAACTGTTGATCCTGATGCGAGTATTATTTTCGGTGCCGTAATTGATGATAAGATGATAGACCAGATCAAGATTACTTTGATTGCCACTAAGTTTAACGAGAGCAAACTGAGGTTTTTTAACTTTAATAGAGACGAAGCAAAACCGGCGGAAGCATCTCCGATTCGTCAAACCGAACAGAAAAGCGGTTTCAATAAAGAGTCAGTGAGTGAGGATGCATTGAATAATGAAGAACTGCTTGAAGACAACTCCGAGTTCGACATCCCCGCCTTCCTTCGCAAAAAATAGCCTCTTGATAGGCCAAACGATTGAGTCAATTGATAGTCTCTAATAGGTCAGAAGTCTTATAACCAAGAAAAAAATGATTGTTGTTATAATTATGTTTATTATGAATAAACGATCTCTGTCTTTTGTCGGTACACATAAGGAGATTGGAATTCAGGTTGGAGAACAATATAAGAAGTGGGGGAAAAAGGAGGTTTGGATTCCGCCTTTTGCGCAACAGTATATCTCTCAGCAATTGGCAACATATAAAAAATACTTTCCTTTATATCTGGAATACCTTGAAGGGATTGCCATTGGATTGAATATTTCCAAGGATAAGGTTGTAGCTTCGTATTTAACAGGATTCCTATCATTTACAACCCCAAAACAAGATAATAAATGTTCTACTTTTGCTCTTAATAATAAAAATGGGGTAATGATTGGTAAAAACTATGACTGGCGCCAATCATCGGAGTTAGTAGCATCACTGTTACACTATGATTTTACTGACAAATCAGCTAATAGTTTTAATGGAATAACAGATATGGCTACTTGGGAAGTAGGCGTCAATGTTCCCTCAAGTAATTTTGTTATTATGACTGAAGACGCTTGGAATGATAAAGGACTTTATGTTTCGCTAAACGGAGCTCCGGGTGAAGTATCAGCTGTTGGTATGTGTACAACTCATGCCATTCAGTGCGTGATTGAAAAATGTGGTTCGACCGATGAAGCTATCGAGTTAATGAGTAAAATACCATTAAATAACTCAAAGATTTTTACCATAGCTGACAAATCAGGTAATCTTTCCGTAGTTGAAAAATCCTTGGAAAAAGGAATATTTATCCGCAGATCAAGGAATATGATTTTTACAACTAATCACTATAATCATCAGGATTTAGCAGAGTTAAACGAGTGGCTTTTTAAAAATATTCCTTTTCACTCGACTTTTGTCCGCTATTCTTATCTAAATTATTATCTGAGTAAACTTGCAAAAAATCTAGATCTAAAAGATATTATAGAACTGATGAGTAAACCCCCTGTTCGGCAAAACTGGAGAGGTAAATCTAATGGAGACGTATTAACGATCTGGACTTATGGTCTGAATTTATCAAATGGAAAATATCTGATTGAATTTGCGCCGATTTTAAAAGAAAAGGATATTATCCAGAATTAAACGGTTGTTTTCTCTTTCTTATTCTTAATTTAAATAGTTTTTCCCGAAACCCACCCTCATTCACGAATTTATCTTTGAGTGATTGTATTTGCTTTGTAAGAAGATATGTTGTTCGCTGACAAAGCATAATCATAAGATTAGTGACAAGTGTGGGATTATGAGGGAGATGTGGGTGCTGAGGGATGTGGGGAAATGGAATCCTCACAACCCTTAAACTCCTCAACCCCCTCATTTCTATACTGTTCTTGTCCCAACAAATTAGATTATGATGTCTGATGTAATCTTCATAATCCTCAAGTAATTCCATAATTGATCCTTTGGCGACACCCAGAAGCTTAATATAGCTTTCAAGGCTTTCTAAAGAATATCCTTCGCTGATATTCTGCTTTCCTGATCGTGCAGCTTGGGTCATCTGATCACGCTGGCGTAAATACTCCCGTCCAGAGTAATATCGGTTACAAAATTCTTGAGTGAAGTCCACGATTACAGAACTATACTGATAAGTGAGTAGATACTTATATCCAGCTTGTTTTGAATCGGTATCCATTGGTTATTTATAACTGTCTATAAATTTTTGTCAATCGATTATAAACAACAGAATTCACTTCTAGGTTGTCGCAATAATATTTTATCCCAAATATACTAAGAATGATTTTAGGTGTTATAATTTATTAGAAACTATGAAAAATAGGGTTGGTTTGGGAACATTTCCGTTAGCTGGTGTTTTCTCAAAAATTGATAAGGAAAAGGCAAAAGAAATAGTTAAGCTTTTTCTTGATAACGGCGGATATTATATTGATACAGCTCCTTTATACGGTTTTGGTGAGGTAGAAAATATTCTAGGTGATGTTTTGAAAGATTATCCGCGAGAAAGTTATTACTTAATTACAAAATGCGGTTATATTGACGTTGAAGGAAAAACATTTGCAACTGTTCAGAAAAGTGGAAAGTATAGTGATGTTATTCGTGAATGCAATATCTCTCTTAAACGATTGGGACTAGATTTCATTGATTTATATTTTATTCACTCTCCTGATCCAGATACCCCATTTGAAGAAACGATGAAAGCGTTAAACGATCTACAAATAAAGGGGAAAATAAAACAGATAGGAGTATCTAATGTTAATCTTGAAGAACTTAAGGAATATTCAAAATACGGAACAATTGAATTTGTTCAAAACCGTTTCAGTTTAATCAATCGAAGTATCAATGTAGAATTCCAACAATATTTGATTGATAACAGTATCGGTCTTATTCCTTATCAAGTAATTGATCGTGGTCAATTAACTGAAAGTATAATAAGCGGTATAAAATTTAGAGTCGGTGATCTTAGAATTGGAAGAATGGAATGGTCTGAAGAAAAGAAAAACTTGATAGCTAAATGGTCAAAAGAAAATTTGTTGCCGATTGCTAAAAAACTCGGGATTACTTTAAGCCAGCTTTCGATAGCATGGGCACTGCACCAGAAATATTTAAGTTTTGTTATTGTTGGTGTGACTAATCCTGTGTGTATTCCAATTAATCTCAAGGCCACTAACATAAGGTTCGATGAATCTATTCTGAAAGAGATTAATAATGCTTATCAAAAGCTTGAAGAAGAAGTAAGAGTAAAATATGGACAAACTGTTAGAGAATTTAGGGGTTTAAACGAAAAATTTTATTAAATATTCATGAAAAATGAAACAGTGAAAATGGTTGTTTATGTTCCGGAGACTCATGCAGAAAAGATCAGGGAAGCAATGGGGAAAGCAGGAGCCGGCTTAGTTGGTGATTATAAACATTGTACTTTTTCTGTAAAAGGTATAGGTCGTTTTATCCCTCTTGAAACTGCTCATCCGGTAATTGGTAAAGTCGGTAAGCTTGAGGAGGTAATTGAAGAGAGAATCGAGACGGTATGCTATAAAAAAGATTTAAGCAAAATTATCAAAGCAGTAAAAGTAGTTCATCCGTATGAAGAAGTGGCCATTGATGTTTATCCGTTAGTGCTGAACCCGCATGAAACAACTAACAGAGAATAATAAAAGTTATATGATTTTATGGAGCAAAAAGTATATTTCAAAAACCTAATCGGGAACAGATTAGTTGGGATATTGTCAAATCCGACAGGTGATAAGACAAAACCAATAGTAGTTTTTGTTCATGGTCACAGCTCAAGCAAAGAGACACGAAATTTTTCTTTAATTAATGAATTACTCATCCAAAAAGGAATATCTACATTTAGGTTTGATCTAAGCGGACATGGAGAAAGTGAAGGAGAATTTGCCAATACTACGGTAAGTATTGCAGTCAATGATATTCTATACGCAATCAAATATCTGGATAAACTAGGTTATACGAAGATTGGTTTGGTTGGTTCGAGTTTTGGCGGAATAGCATGTATTGGAGCTGCATCCAAGTCAGCTAAACTATTCGTTACTGTACTAAAAGCTCCAGTATCAAACTATAAAGATTTATATGTATGGAGAAAAGAAGATATAAACAAGTGGAAAAAGCAAGGATACAGAGATTATCTGTCAAAAAAAGGTATCTTAAGGCTTAACTATGATTTTTATGAAGACGCAATAAACAACGATGGTTATATAGCAGGAGCTAAGATTAAAGTTCCGACATTAATTGTACATGGAGATTGTGATGAACAAGTACCACTGGAACAAAGTATTAAATTAGCGAAAATTATTCCAGATGCAAAACTAATCATTATAAAAGGAGCAGATCATACATTCACAGATCCTATGCTTATGAAACAAAAGTCAAAAATTATTGTTGAATTTATAATTCAGAATTTATAGTACTATAAGATCTCACACAAGTGTGTACAAAAGCGCACAGATAAAGTTAATCCTTTACATCTAAAATCACAAATATTATATAATCAATTCTTATGTTCAAACCGGTCGAAAGCAATATCAATTTTCCTGAAATGGAAAAAAAGTGGCTGAAGATATGGGAAGAAAAACGAATTATAAAAAAGTATCTGAAAAAAAATAAGGATTCAGATAGGCGTTTTTCATTTCAGGACGGTCCGATAACCGCCAATAATCCCATGGGTGTTCATCATGCATGGGGCAGGACATATAAAGATCTTTGGCAGAAATTTCATAATCTTCTCGGATTTAAACAGAGATTCCGTAATGGTTTTGATTGCCAGGGACTGTGGGTCGAAGTGGAGGTAGAGAAAGAGTTGGGATTAAGAACAAAAAAGGATATTGAGAATCTTGTTCCGGGAGATCCAAAGGCTTCAATCGCTAAATTTGTAGATTTATGCAAACAAAGAGTATATAAATTCTCCGCTATCCAAACAGAACAATCAAAAAGACTGGGATATTTTATGGATTGGGATAACTCCTATTTTACGATGAGCGACGAGAACAATTATATGATCTGGCATTTTCTCAAGGTTTGCCATGAAAACGGATGGATATACAAAGGCAAAGAATCAGTGCCTTGGTGTCCGCGCTGCGAAACAGCTATTTCCCAGCACGAGATGCTGACTGAGGACTACAAGGAATTAGTACACGAAGCAGTATACTTCAAGCTAAAAGTTAAGAGTGAAAAGTTAAAAGTTAATGAATATTTATTAGTGTGGACGACAACGCCGTGGACAATACCGGCGAATATTGCAGTTGCTGTTGATAAGGACATGGAATATGCCCTGGTTGAGACAGAAGAGGGTAAATTGTGGATGGCGAAAGAGAGAGTAGAAAAAGTTTTAAAAGTTGAAAAAGTTGAAAAAGGGAACAACGATTCTGGACAAGCCAGAATGACTACAAAAAAACAGGACAGAATGACAAAAAATGAAGTAAAAGTATTAAAAGTTGTAAAAGGGAGTGAGTTAGTGGGATTAAAATATGAAGGAGCTTTTGATGATCTGCCGGCCGTTACCAGAACCGCTGAAGAAAGCCCTGATAAATTTCATACTGTGATTGCGACTGATCCGCTGATTCTGCCGATTTCAACAACCGAAGGAACCGGATTGGTGCACACAGCAGTATCTGCCGGATCCGAAGATTTTAAACTTGGCAAGAAATACAAACTGCCGATGATTCCTGTTATTGCTGATAATGCAGATTATTTATCCGGTCTTGGTTTTCTTTCAGGTAAAAATGCCAAAAAACATCCGGAAATTATTCTTGACTATCTTACTGAAAAAAATCTGGCATATAAAATCGAAAGATATAAGCACCGCTATCCTGCCTGTTGGCGATGCAAGACAGAATTAGTCTGGAAAGTAGAGGATGAATGGTATATTGCAATGGACTGTCCTTCGCGTAAAGCTTCGGACAGCAAGCTTAACCCCCAAAAACTAATAGCTAATAGCCAAAACCTAAAGATTAAAACATTGCGGGAGAGGATGATCGATGTGGCGAAGAAAATTAAGTGGATGCCGGAATTCGGACTTGATCGAGAATTGGACTGGTTGAAAAACATGCATGACTGGTTGATAAGCAAAAAAAATCGTTACTGGGGATTGGCTTTACCTATTTATGAATGTTCGAAATGCGACAAGTTCGAGATTATCGGATCAAAAGAAGAATTAAAAAAAAGATCTGTCACCGGTTGGGATCAATTTGAAAGTAAATCTCCGCATAAACCTTATATTGATGATGTCACTATTAAGTGTTCCTGCGGCCAGGAAATCAAACGAATCAATGATGTCGGTAACCCGTGGCTTGATGCAGGAATTGTTCCTTATTCAACTATTGCTGAAAATAATCAGGGAAAACCTTTATATGAAGTTGATCGTAAAAAATGGCAGGAGTGGTTCCCGATAAATTTCATTACCGAATCGTTTCCTGGCCAGTTTAAAAACTGGTTTTACTCGATGATTGCGATGTCAACAGTGCTTGAAAACACTAATCCGTTTGAGAATGTTTTGGGATTCGCCACTTTAACCGGAGAAGACGGTCGGCCAATGCACAAAAGCTGGGGCAATGCGATTGAGTTTAACGAAGGAGCTGACAAGATCGGAGTCGACGTGATGAGATGGATGTATGTCCGTCACAATCCGGCAGACAATTTACTTTTCGGGTATAAGAAAGCCGATGAAGTCAGAAGACAGTTTTATTTAATGTTATGGAATATCTATAAGTATTTTGTGGAATACGCTAATTTAGATAAATTTAAATTTGACAAACAAAACAACGATTCTGTCCTTCGTCAAGCTCAGGACAGAATGACAGAAAAAGAAAACATTCTTGATCGATGGTTGGTTAATAGATTCATTTGGTTAAGCCAGTTTGCAAAAAAAAGTTTGCTCGAGTATAACGTAAAAGATGCTGCGCTGGAAATCGAAAAATTCGTCAGTGATCTATCAACTTGGTACATAAGAAGAAGCCGTGATCGGGTCTGGGTTAACTCCGACGATAGTAATGATAAAGATCAATTCTATCAGGCGCTTTATTTAATTATGACTGATTTAATGATTATTCTTTCTCCATTAATGCCGTTTGCTTCGGAAGAAATTTATACAAACTTAACTGACGAGGAATCGGTCCATCTTAGTGCTTGGCCGGAATTTCCCGGTATTGTCATTGATGAAAATTTGATCAAGGATATGGATTTGGTGAGGAAATTAGTCGAGGTTGGCCATCGGGTAAGAAAAGAGGCAGGTTTAAAAGTAAGACAGCCACTATCAAAGGCAACAATAAAAATTTATAAGGATAATAAATTTATCAGCAGCAAGAATACCGAAACATACAAAAAACTAATCGCTGACGAATTAAATGTAAAAAACGTTATCATTATTCAAAACCAAACCGAAGAGACTGAGGTTATCTATGACACTGCGGTTACAAAGGAGCTGGAATCTGAAGGAAGATTTAGAGATCTGATAAGACAGATCCAATCTGAAAGGAAATCTCTCGGTCTAAGGCCTGAGGAAAAAATCAATGTGACTATTCCGTTATCATTCAAAAACATGGCTGAAAAAATCAAAAAAAGAGTAGTGGCAAATGAGATTAATTTTGGGGATAGCATAAAAGTCTCAAAATAAAATTATGACTTCATTACTGATTCCTTCATCTTTTTTACTGCTTTTCAGTTCGTTTAATCTTTTTGGAATTAAACAAAGTTTAATTGTACGCCAGTCTATATACGTTGTCATTGGTTTTATCGTATTTTTTATAGTTAAAAAAATCGGCTTAAACTTTATCAAAATAAACAGCAGATTTTTTTATTGGGTTTTTATTTTTATTTTGATAATAACTTATGTTATCGGTATTGAAATCAAAGGTTCAAAAAGATGGATAGACCTGTATTTTTTCAACTTCCAGGCCTCAGAAATCTTTAAACCGTTTTTTATTATTTTTATGGCAAAATACCTGTCAGAAGCCGAACAAGTGAGTAATAAGTTAAAGGTATTTGTCTTAAGCCTTTTTTATTTCATTCTTCCGACATTCATTATTTTCAAGCAGCCTGATCTTGGCAACTCTTTAACTTACCTTTTCATTTACTTGATTATGATTTATTTTTCCGGTTTGCCTAAAAAATATCTAATCTACTTGATTCTATTTATGGTTTTAAGCTTACCTTTATTATGGTTATCGCTTAAAACTTACCAGAAAGACAGAATTTACAGTTTTCTTAATCCGCAGTTTGACCAACAGGGAAACTCCTATAATATGATACAAGCAATGATTGCCGTTGGTTCAGGTAAATTCTTCGGTCAGGGGCTCGGACTCGGTAAACAGAGCCGGCTTTTTTTTCTGCCTGAAAATCAGACTGATTTTGCTTTCTCGTCATTAATCGAACAGTTTGGTTTTGTCGGCGGTTTTATCTGCTTGGCGCTTTATATCATAATGACGGTAATTATCATAATAAGATGTTTCAAACATTTCATGGTTCGCGGGGATAATGAGCATTTTAATTTTTATTACCTACTTGGATTTCTCAGTTATTTTGTTTTTCAGATAATTATTAACATCGGCATGAACTTTGGACTACTGCCAATAGCGGGAATTGCTTTACCATTTATGTCTTATGGCGGGTCTTCGATCATTGCCCTGATGGTAAGCATGGCCTTGATTCCATAAGAAAATTCATTTTAGGTTGCAGATTTAAGTTTTTCAGGTATAATTTTAGTTATGGCTAAATTTTCAGTGATTAAAACTGGAGGCAACCAATATCTTGTCAAGGAAAACGATGAAATTATCGTCGATCAGCTGGACAGTAAAGAAGGATCGGAAATAGAAGTTGAAACATTAGCTGTTTTTGACAGCGATTCAGCTAAAATTGAATTGGGTACACCCGGTACGGCAACAAAAACCAAAATTAAAGTAGTGGCTAATTTAAAAGGAGATAAAATCAGGATAGGCAGATTCAGAGCAAAATCAAGATACAGGAAAGTAATGGGTTTCCGACCAAGAGTGAGTAAAATTAAGGTTATAAGCGTTTAATAAATTAATCTAATTGACTTGATTAGTTATTTAGAAATTATTTAATATGGCACATACTAAGGCGCAGAAAGCAGTTAAAGGCAATCGTGATTCAATATCAAAAAGACTTGGCGTTAAAATCTTTGGAGGTCAGGCGGCCAAAGTCGGAAGCGTAATTATCAGACAAAAAGGAAGCAGGTTTAATGCCGGAGATGGAGTAAAACTTTCCAAGGATTTTACACTGATTGCTTTGCGAAGCGGCAAGGTTAGATTCTTTGTTAAGCGCGGTGAAAAATACGTTTCTATAGTGTAAAACGATATCGACTACATAAAAATGCAGTAAATTAAATACAATTAAACTTCATATCTAATTTGCTACAATGACTGTATGTATGAATGAAGACATCAATAGTATCATTACTCAGATAAAGTCAGAAACCGATATATTCAATAAAGCTAAATTGATCGATCATCTCATTCATAAAAGAGGCTACAGGTTGAAAGACATAGCTGAAAAGCTAAAAATGAAACCTGCTTATGTCTGTCATATATTAAGACTTAATAAAATACCCGATATTATCATTGACGGTTATTATTCGCAGTTAGTTTCGTCTAGCCACTTATATGTAATCTCAAGATTAAAAACTAATGATCAAATGCTTGCGGTATATGAGAAAGCTTTGCAAAAAAATCTGACAGTAGTTCAGATAGAAGAAATGGTAAGAGAAATCCTTTACGGGATTGTAACAGAAGGAAAACATCTTAAAAAAGATGAAAAAAACAACTTCATTAATAACATTCAAAAATTAAAACAGGATCTGAGAGTAAAAATTATCCAGACGAGAATCAAGGGTAGGTTGGAGATAGAAATTAAAGGCAGTTTGGAAAATACATCTCAGGCTTTAAGAAGATTGATGGAAATTCTTAGTCAGGGGATTGATAAAGAAATTAATATTTAAACTTTGATTGCTTTGCAGTTTTTCTGGCCAGGGATTGATAATTAATCCTGTTTTATCAGCGGGAAAGTAACGAAAGAAAACATGCCCAATAATGCTGGAGACGGGCACAGGTCCAAATTCCCGTGAATCGGATGATCTCGTTCGATTGTCTCCCATTACAAAAATATAATCATCAGGTATGGTGCTGGGTATTCCGTCTTTGGAGTATCCGCCTTCCCAGACATTGGTTTTATCGGCAATATAAGATTCGTCGATTATAACGTCATTAATAAAGACATTTTTATCTCTAATTGTAATTTTGTCACCAGGCAGGCCAATTACTCTTTTAATATAGTCAATATCCGGATTTTTTGGCGATTTAAAAACAACCACATCACCTCTTTTAACCGGATTAAATTTGTAAGTTATTTTACTGGTGAGAATATAGTCTCCTGAGTTAAAAGAAGGATCCATTGAGGCTCCTTTAACCTGATTGGGCTGCATGATAAAAAGATAGATCACAATAAACAGCGAGCCGATAAAAACAATGGTTTCAAGGATATCCATTACAAATTCAATTACCGACTTTACGATATTCATAGATATTATTCTATGCAAAGCTAGGTAAAAAAACAAGCGCTGCTTTAGTATAATTTAATTAATTGGCCGATTAGCTCAGTTGGCTAGAGCGTTGCATTCACATTGCAAAAGTCGGGGGTTCGAGTCCCTCATCGGCCACAAAGTTTGGTGTTAAAGTCAGATACTTCAGATTTAGATAAAAGCATAAACTGTTGACGTATAGAATTTTTTTAGCAATTCGGTTTATACTAATTGTTTGCTATCTTGGGAAAATCCTTTAGAATCTCAGCTATTGATTTAAGCAGAATTCCTGAATAGCTATAATTTCCGATGTCTAGATTATCCTTAGCCGAACGTATTTTTTGGGCAATTTCATTAGCAATCCAGAGCCTGTTTTTTATCTCTGCCTTATCTTTATACTTTAAGATAAACGAGTTGGTTTTGTCAAGAAGTTTTTCCAAAAGACTTAATTCTTTTGCCAGCAATTTCTTTTCTATCTTTGTTTTATCACCAATTATCGATCGCCAGTAAAGCAGTTCAAGCTTATCAATTATTCCTAAAATTTCGGCATATTTATTATTATCAATCGGTTTTTTTACCTTGAAAATTTCATTATGTAATAAGAGGAGTTTTAGTTTGAGCTTTGCAAATTGTTTTTCCCTATAGTATTTTTTAGCGTCGGAAAGGACAATCAAAGCTTTTCTGTTATCAATTTTTTTAGTTAAAAATTCCATTTCATTATAGAAAGGAGTTAAGTTATTTGGATCGTAAGGTGCCGATTGAGGGTGAAGAAAATCAAAATTATAGTAATAGCTGATAACCTGATTTTCAGGATGATCTTCTGAGATGTCCCCGCTTATTTTTGACCATATGTCCTTGTCTTGAGTTAGTTGACCGATAATAACTTGGTATTCGCCTTTTTCTGTTCCCGTAATTTTTATCTGGTAGTTACCTGAGGTAGCATTTTCAATAAAGATTATTCCGTCATTTTCCTCAAATATTTTGTTGTTAGAAATTATTTCCATTTTGGCAGGTGACATCATAAGGAAAATTAGGGACGGAAAAATCACGGTTTTTTTTCCTTCAATAATTTCGTTATCGTTATAACTAATGCCGAGCTCGTCAAGAATTACTTTTATTGAATCGCTTTTGTAGATCAGTTCTCCATGATCAAAATTAAAAGTTTGTGATTGATTGCCAATTTTAGAACTCGGCAAAGTAACGGTGAGATCACCAGGTTGGACTATTTTACTAATCGGCCGGCCATCAGGATAGAAATCAAAGATTTGATCGAAAAATGTTCTTGGTCCGACACGATATCCGAATAAAGTATCACCTATGTTACCTGAGAATGTAATTAATCGGTCACTGATATTATCAATATCGATATATGAAGGTAAAATTGTGTTTTTGATTTTTAGACGGTCATTATTCAGTTCAGCATTGTTACGGATAAGATAGTTATTTACAGGTAAAAGGTTGTTTACAATCGGAAGTTTATTTTCTACTATTTTTTTATCAGTGATTAATTTACTTTTATTCAACTGCAGAACTAATTTCTGTCCTAACCACATCAAACTGTTATTAGTCTCCAGTTCACCTGCCTGGGCGGTTTTATAAGCTAGCGCAGTTCCTTGATGAGGCGAACCGACTGTAACAATTTTACTGAGAAATTCAGGCTGATATTTTTGTGCATAAATTCTCCCGACTAAACCACCTAAAGAATGCCCTAGAATGTTAACTTGAGTTTCCTGAGAAAAATCTTTACCAGAGATGAAATCTTTCAGATTATCTGCAAGATCATTCAAACCTTTTCGCCAGTCATAGTAAAAAAAATAATAATTCTGGTTTTCTATAAACCCAATATTATTTAAAGTATTTTTCAAACCAGTGTATTCGTTAACTATCGGATTGATATTCCAATCGATCTGATTCACAGTTTGATTATGAAGTAAAGCTTGCTTATTCCACGACCCAAATAGTCCGGGAATAATAATATTAACCTCTTTTTTCTCAGTCTGTTCGGGCTGAGCTAAGCCAATCTGCCATTGCCCATTACCGTCGCTTCCGCCATAATATAAATATAATTTATTTTTAAAACTGATTATTTCCGGAGCAGCAGCCATCTGGCTGTCAAATCCATTACTGTCAGCATTTAAAACAAGACAATTATCAACGCACTGCCAGTTATTAATTCCGTCATCTGATATAACATGGTAAATATGTGTAGGAATACTGCCTCCGGTGTGATAAAAAAGATGGTATTTATTATCAATTTTAATTACGCTTGGACCGTTGACATGGCCTAATGATGGCAAATCCAGTGGAGTAGAGTTTTTTACCCAATTAATTCCGTCAATTGATTCGGCATAATTAATTGACCATGAGATCCCATTGCCCCATCCTGAGTACCACATTTGATATCTGCCATTTTCAAAAATAACAAAAGGATTGGTGACACCTTTTGCTTCAAATGGGTACTCTCCTTTAATTACATAATCAGGATGTTTCTGCCAATAAATGCCATCGTTTGATGTGGCATAACGAATCCAGTAATTACCCTGATTATTACCTGAGTTATACCACATCCGATATAGATCATTTTTGACAACAGCCGGCTCAACAATAATTTTCTCATCGATATTCGCCGTTGATTCAGGCAACAATAGGGGATTATTGTTATTAATTGTCCAGTTAATTCCATCATTAGATTCCGCTTCTCCTATAACATATTTACTTTGGTATTCACCGTAATACCACATTCTTAGCTTTCCGTCATCGTTGATAATGCTTGGAGCGCTGATCATTGACCGAGATGGACTGTTGGTTATTGATTTAACAAGAGGATTATTAACATTTTTTTGCCAGACAGCCAAAACTGGATTGGAGAATGCAAGCAATAAAAGTGAAATTAAGAATACTTTAATTAATCTTAAAATCATTAAGACAATTATTTCTTTTTTTCACAGTTAATCAACGGAGTATAGACAACAAAATTATGTTTCGTGCTGATAGAACAATGTATACTAATTAATAGATGACAGAACTAGAAATAATAGAACATGAAAGAATTTATGTCTATGAATTGATTACCTTATATTAAACTCTAATTAATCGATTAATTAGAGTAAACTATGGGTTATAT
>Ga0265297_10000665_pt1 | contig 96744 bp, 79 predicted proteins | sample Munlanlwell13791_FD_192502 | JGI IMG/M metagenome (GOLD analysis project Ga0265297, IMG submission 192502) | Leachate microbial communities from a municipal landfill in Southern Ontario, Canada - Leachate well 137-91 | ecosystem: Engineered > Solid waste > Landfill > Unclassified | place...
TGGATTCGATGGCAAAAAAGCGGACGAACTGTTTGAACTGATGGCCTACTTTGCTGGCTACGGCTTTAACAAATCGCACTCCGCCGCCTACGCGCTCATTGCCTACCACACCGCATACCTCAAGGCCAATTATCCTCGCGAATTTATGGCAGCACTCATTAGCTTTGAAACCGACAGCCCCGACAATTTGACCAAATACCTACAAGAAATTCATGACATGGGCCTGGCCACCATTCCACCACACATTAATGTTTCCGACATCGACTTTGTCGCCAATGATACCGGCATTATTTTTGGTCTTAAGGGCATCAAAAACGTCGGCCTTGCTGCACTCAATAACATTTTGGAAGAACGTGTCAAAAAACCATTTGTAAACCTATTTGAATTTTGCAAACGCGTTGATTTGCGCGTCGTCAACAAACGCGTCATCGAAAGTTTAATTTGCGCTGGCGCAATGGACTGTTTACCTGGCAACCGCGCGCAAAAAACGAGTGCGCTTGATGCTATCATCGATCGTGCTCACGCCGAGCAAGAGACCCAAAAGACCGGCCAGATGGGCCTGTTTGGCATGGCGGCTGCAACGGCATCAACAACGGATGCTGTCGCAATTGATGATTTTGTGTTGCCACCAATGCCCGAATGGTCGGACAGAGAAAAATTGGATAAAGAACGGGAAGTTGCAGGCTTTTATTTAAGTTCACATCCACTCAAAACCTATCCAGCGCTACAAATACTCGATTACACATCGTTTGCCAACGTACTGAATCTGCTCAAAAACGTCACCTCGCTTAAAGAACCAATGATCGTCTGCTGCGGACTGGTGCAAAGCAAAAAAATCATCACCACCAAAAAAGGCGACAAAATGGCCTTTGCGCAATGCGAGGACCTGACCGGCAGCGCTGAAGTGATTATTTTCCCCAGCGTTTTTGCCAAAGTTGAACAGCTGCTCGATCAACATAATGTCTTTGTAATCAAAGGATTTTTGGATATCACGTCGCAAGCAACGTGCAAGATTAAGGCCAATGAACTGATTCCAGCAAGCACGGTCTTTGAAGCTACGCAGGCATTCAAATCACTTACCGTCACGTTGCCAACGGCCTTCACTTCTGAACTGATCGAAAGCCTCAAAACCATGTTACCAAAGGGCTCCGTACCGCTACAGATTGCATTTACCGAAAACAACCAGCAATTGGTACTCCAGGCATCAACAAAAGTTGGTTGCTCGATGGAACTGGCGACTGAGCTGAAAAATAAGGGAATGGGAATTAAGATTGGGGTATAGAAGGCGCCGCTTAAGCAGTAGCGCCTGTACCAGCACGAATGGCTTGAAAAAGTTGATCATGAATCTGTCGATCCATTTCAACACGCATCTGTTGCATTAAATTTTTATCTTGTTGGCTTAAGAATTCTTCTTTTAATTTCTTAGTTCCCTTCTTAAGCGCTTCGCTCACCGATTGACGATCGGCCAGACGATCAGCAAAAGACGAAGAACTGCCGCCATCATCACTGTCATTTATCAAATACCGTGGCGAATCTTTGTCTTTGCGATTTTTATCTTTTTTTTCATCATTGTTTTCTTGGCGCTTGCCCTTATCTTTATCATCGCTTGCACCCGGTAGTTGTGCCAACTGGTTGGATGGCTGCATTGCTGCATTCTCATTGCGTATTGCATCATCAAGAGCCTGGGCAAATGCAACTTGTTCTCGTAACTCTTGATCTGGATCTCCAGCGCCTCCTGAGGCATAATCCCCCGCCCCCCCATTGTTGTTTGCATCAGCAAATGGAAATTTTTTAAAAAATGAATTTGTTTGATCGTCTGATTGATCCGTTGTCCCACTGTCATCTTTACCAGCATAGGCAGCAATTGGTGCCACGGATGACGATGTTACTTGTTGCAGTGGCTGTGTTTGCGGCTGCAACTGCGAACGTGCTTCAGACAATTCGCGCTGCAAACGTTCAATTTCTGCCGTAGTTTGTGCAGCCTGCTTGGCTGGTGCATCAGCAGAACCGGCAGCCGTAGCCGCCTGTACTTTAGCCGCATCAGCAAGTGCATGTGCAAGTTGTGTTTCCAACGCTTGCGCTTTTGCGCTGATGTGAGCCTGTTCCTGCTGCATATAACGCAGGTACTTAACCAGGTATCCAGCCCCGCATGCACAGGCAATCACCGTACTGGCGGCGGCAAGGAACAATTTATTTTTAATAAGGTTCAAACACAATTTCATCATATCCGTATCACTGTTTTATTAGCGAGGCAGGCACTAAGTGCCTGCCTCGCAACTGAAAATATTTTACTAAAATTACGCAATTCCAAGTGTACGCGTAATCGCACCTCTGATTGAATCAAAGAATGATGTCTTTTTTACTTCAGTATTTTGAACGTCGATTAACTTAGTAGCTACTGTAAGCTTAGTGTTCCAGTTGTCCTCGAGTGCAGTTTTACACTTTTCAATCAATGTAGGTATATAAGTACGAAGCGATTGTTCCGTACCATCTTCAAGAACGACAGTAAGGCCTAGTACTTTTTCTGAACTATTACCAGCATGTTGCTGTGCTAACGCGGTAACACCATTAATAAGATTTTTGGCATTACCCATTATTTTTGCAACTTCATCTACAGCTGCTGCCAAGTTAATTTCTGCATCGATGTCGTTACAATACTTACACGTTAGATTTTTAGCATTAACGGCTACATCTTTAATATCTGCCGCTGTTTTGATGGCATCAACGTTAAATGTATCTTTGACAGAATTCATTATTTTATCGCTTGTAAATCCATCATTTATAATTTCAGCAGCCTTAGTTGTAATCATGTACATTACCGCGCCATAACAAATCTTTGTTAATGCAAGTTCAGCAAGCACTTTTTTGGTATCGGGAAACGCAACCTTCTTGATTTCTGCCATTGCGGCAATCATACCTTGACCAAGCGCGAGCTGCTGCTGCGGATTAGTAATAATATCCGCCAAATTAACAGCCTTAAGCTGATCTATAATTGCTGTTGTTTTTTTGGCCTGAGCAGATAATGTACCGATTAACGTAAGCGAACAAAGAATCGCACCTTTGATAAATTGCATATATTTCATGACATCCTCCATAAATAATTACAACGCCATTATTACACTAACATCACTTACTGTGCGGGGTTCGCATCATGGCGTCTTTGTTGACACGAACAGCACTTTTTCATTAACCACCAAACTAAACTAACGGCAGTGCAGGCAAGCACAATCGTGCCACCAAAGCCTGAGAATTCCTTCAGCGTCATCGATTGATGATCAAGATCCTCCTGATCTGCAACATGGTCTGTAACATACAGCAACCCAAGCAGCAATAATCCCACTAGTGCTATATGCGCTGGAACTCGTAGCCAAGCATCCTTACAACCTGTACGCACGCTAATATTACCATCGGATACACCCAAAGCTGCTGTACCAAGGGGAGACGCAAATACACTAGCTGAGATTTTTTTTGGCACAGAAGGGGCAGTAAGAGCGCATTGTGATCCAAACCACGTTTCAAGCTCAGACCAATATGAAGTTGCAACAAAGGGGTCTGCTGGCTGATTACCACGTTCTTTCGTAATGCTATCCTTGATGATTGCAACCAATGCTTTTCTATTCTTAAATGCATCTAGTGACGATGAGAGAAGCTTTTTCATATTTGCAGAAGTCGAGTATATTCCCCCACTAAAACTGACAAAACTATAAAGGAACACATCGATTAATAGATAATGTATTACCGATGATTTTTCTCCCCAAATAGCTTCAACCTCTGTCCCCAAAGGGGTAGTCGTACTAACTTTTAAGCGGTCTATTGCCGCAGGCGCGGGGATAAGTTGTTTTCGCGCACCATTTTTTTGAAGACCATATTTTAACCACGATATCTGAGTATCACTTATTAAGGTACGTAGCTTGGCAATGGCATCGCCCTCAGTGAAAAAATTTTCTACATAGGCCTTAATTGTTGCTAGTAAAGTCGCATCATATGATACCTTCTCGAACATATCGAACAAACTGCAGTTAAATGATCGCTGTACATTCGGCTCGCCTGGTGCAAGAAGATCCAATACTGCAGGGGACACCGTTCTGTATGGCTTTTTGCTAAAATCTCTTACATCAATAACATCTGCATCTTCCGGAGAAAGAGGAATTGAAGCATGTAGTTGTGATTTAAACAATAATCCTGAAATTACAAGTGTAGGAAGAACAATTGTTTTTAAATAACCTTTGAATTTCATAATTTTCCTTACCATGCACGAGGAATATAACTAAAAACCGTATGTAATCCATTGGAAATTGAAGCAGCAACTCCTTTATACATAGGACGCTGCGCAGCTCTCAATTGAGCATCTTTTTCTGCCAATTGTCGCTGCAATTCAACTAGTCGCGGATCAGCAGCAGGTGCTGTTGAAGCTGGTGTTGGTACCGTCGCAGTAGGCAACGTAGCTGCAGGCGGAGTTGTTGCTGTTGACGCTGGTACTGTTTGGGCCAAGGTTAATGGTTTAGCAGGGCTTAACCGTGTTAGGTCAACAGGACAAGTGCCATTATCAGCTGGTTTAACAACCGGATGCAATGTCCATTGAATTCTAGAATTTTGCGTTCTGAAACTTTTAGGCGTGACGATTGTTCGACCCGCAAGCACTTCTGGCTTTGCCATAGGAAAACCGACAGCGCAGCTTGCTGGCGCTTCTGTACAGCGAGCACCAAACGAGCACATGGCTGGAACTGTCATGCTCAATGTTTCAGTTGCATTCTGACATACAGGTTGCAATGACCACTGAACTTTAGGCGTAACAACAGGTAAGAATGGATCAAAATAAGTTGATGAAGTTGCTGCAGTTGGATCATGAGGTACAGGTGTAGGAGGAACAAGGCATGTACCATTTGGGCATGAATCACTCGTGGTGTTTGTTTCAGGAATAATCGTTATCGGAGTACGCATGGCATTATAAGCTGCAAAACCACCGCCCAATACCAAAAGACCGCCGAGAAAAAGACTTGTTATTATTTTTCGACGCTTGGAGCTAGGTGTATCTTGCTGAACAACTGGCTGAGCGTCTGGCATGACGTCAATTTCTGCATGATCACCGCTCAAATCAGCAACTTCTTCATGATGAACACCATCAAGCACCATCGCTTGTGGTTGTCGACGAGCTTGCTCTTCTTGTCGTTGGCGTTCTTCACGCTCTTTACGTTCATTTTCTTCTGCCTGTTTACGTGCATTTACTGCTTCTTCTGCTTTTTGACGGGCTTCGCCTGCCTCTCTGGCCAGACGTGCCTCTCGCTCTTGAGCTTGGAGCTGCTGCGCTTCAAGCTGTTGTTGCAAATGAGCCTGTTCTTGTTCATGGCGATCTTCGCGATCCAGTGCTTCACGACCTAAACGCTCATGTTCTCCTTGCGACTGACGTCTCTGTTCTTCAAGCTGTTGTTGCAATTCTTGCTGTCTGCGCTCCAATTCATCCTGGGCTATACGAGCTTGCTCTTCCTGTTCCAAGCGGGCTTGTTCTGCAGCGTGACGTTGTTGTTCGGCTTGTTGATCCGCTTTTTCTGCTAATGCAATCGCATGTTCTACGCTTTTAATCTTTGCTAATAGTTGGTCACGAAACTTATAAATTCCTGAAGTTACCTTGCCCAATAACGCTACATAACTGCTCCCCGGGGCGGTAATCACTCCGTCAACAGCAATAAGCCATATTCGTAAATTTCTCAATGTAGGCAGATAATCTTCAGCATTTAGCATATCGCTTAGTTTTTTATCAATCGTCGCCATGAAAGTAGTAATTAAAGTTGTAAGCGTTGGTTGACCATGCTTGCGTTTATGTGCCCCCTGGCGCAAGACGGTAAGAAGCCTTATCGAACTATTTTTAAATGCATCTTCTGAATCAAAATTTGGTAAATATTGATCTTCTCCGGCAGCCGGCGCTGCAACTGGAGCTACTGGTGCTGGAATACCTGGCGCATCCGCAGGCGCTGGTTCAGCAGCAAAAAGATCAAGAGCCCAAACAAATTGGGCAAGAAGAATAGTAAAAAAGATTTTTTTAACGACACTCAACATGATAACCTCCATTTAAAAAGCGTTATCCCCGGAGTTTCACCCTGTTACACAACACACATATTCACACAACATGCATGTTTCGGTGCATGTTTGGTCGTTGCACGACCGTGAATATTAATTTCACATTTGAATATAAAAATTCTAAACGCTTTGAAGAAATTATCAAATTTTAATTATTTTCACGATTTTGCAAGCGTTTTGCAGGAGCATGTTTCAGTTAGAAATGATGACGCAGAGGAGCCTTTGGTAGTAATGTTACAGGGAGGCAAGAATCGCTAGGCTTTGCAAATAATACTCAGTCGCGTGGCCATCGATTCGGGAAGATCGGCACAAAGGCCATCAACCCATGCACCAAGCCAAATCGAAACCGCAGAATCATTCGCATCAACCACGGTCTGAATAACATCACTGATGAGTTTCTCTACTTGTAATTCGCTGATGAGATGATCATGAAACAATTGCAACAGAATCTTGTAGCGTTCAATAAACTTTTCCTGCCAATCAAGCAGCGCATACAGCAGCATTAACTGTGCCAGCGTCTCACCAGATTCAGGATTTTGTGAAAAAAGATGTTCGTAAATAGCAACGGCATCGATCCACCGTTTCTCTTTGTGATACAAAAACGCAGCCTGTTTATATTTTTCGACACACCCTTTATCTTCCAGGTGCCATAGCATGTCGCCCTCAAGCTGCAAAACATAGGCACGATCGGGTAACGAATGGGAAAGTAAACGAAAGACATTTAAAGCTTTTTCACGCTCTCCTCGAGCAATCAGATCAGCCAACTTGAACCATGCAAGACTTTTTTCTTTTTGGCTCTGCTGCCGTTCCATCATCTCCCCTTTATTCATGAAGCGTCAACCTCTCGAAAATCACGAACGAATCGAAATAATGTAAGGTGACTGCCTTTTGAAAACAATTACGTCTAATGTTATACTGCTTGCTCGTTTCTTGTAAAGATGCAGACTAAAAATTTTCACGTGCGCTAAGGAACGTTGATGGAATCAGGTGTTAGAGAGCTCTGGAGAAAGATAGACCAACAAGCATTCGCAGGCGGTGGTAGTGAAGCACAAAAGAAACAACATGCACTCGGCAAATGGACAGCGCGTCAGCGCATTGATTGTTTGCTCGACCCAGAAAGTTTTATCGAAATCGATCGACTAGGCATTTCCCCTTTTCTTACAACCAAACAGTATTCTGATGGCGTCGTTGCCGGCTTCGGCACCGTTAATGGCCGTCGCGTCGCGCTATACGCCCAAGACTTTACCATCAAGGGTGGATCGCTGGGCAAACAGCATGCACAAAAAGTATGCAAAGTCATGGACATGGCGGTAAAAACTGGGTGTCCAATCATTGGCATCATCGACTCGGGTGGCGCACGCATTGATGAAGGCATTCACGCGCTGGCTGGTTACGGCACTATTTTTAAGCGCAACAGCCAGTACTCCGGCATCGTTCCGCAAATTTCATTAATTCTTGGCCCCTGTGCCGGCGGTGCTGTCTATTCGCCTGCATTAACCGACTTTGTGTTTATGACCGAAGCTATTAGTCAAATGTTTATCACCGGCCCCAACGTCATAGCTGAAGTAATGCATCAAATAATCACCAAAGACGATTTGGGCGGCGCGCAGGTCCACGCAGCGCTTTCTGGCGTTGCACATGATGTCAGCGCCACAGAAGACGAATGCTTTGGCAAAGTTAAGGCATTGCTTGAATATTTACCTGATTCGTATCGCGACGAACCAGCAACCCATGAACCGGTTTATCATCATCATCACCCTGCACTGACAACACTGGTACCTACAGATGCAAATCAATCATGCAACATCATTGATGTCATTCATGCCATAGTCGACGACAACAGTTTTTTTCAACTGCAAGCACATTTTGCCGCCAACATGGTAACAGGATTTGCACGCATTGATGGCAGCGTCGTCGGCATCGTAGCCAATCAACCAGCCATCAAAGCTGGCACCATTGATATCGATGCCTCATGCAAAGCAGCACGCTTCATTCGGTTCTGCGATAGCTTTGGAATTGCCATTGTCACGCTGGTCGACACACCAGGATACCTGCCTGGCGTCGAACAAGAACATAACGGGATTATCCGGCATGGCGCCAAGCTGCTTTACGCTTACGCCACCGCAACGGTTCCCAAAATCACCCTCATTCTACGCAAAGCATTTGGCGGAGCATTTATCGTTATGGGAAGCAAAGAGCTGGGTGGTGATTTTAACTTTGCCTGGCCGCACGCGCAAATTGCCGTTCTTGGGTCACAAGGTGCGGTCACTATCATGCACGGGAAAAAATTAGCACAATTGCCGCCAGCAGAACGCCAGCAGCAACAGAAACTATTAGAACAGGATTATCACAACGAATTTCTTAATCCATTTATCGCAGCAGAACACGGCTATATTGATGCAATTATCGAACCGGAACAAACACGGCAACATTTGATCAAAGCGCTTGCGGTAACACGAGATAAGGTTGAAAAAATTCCCCTACGTAAACACGGCAACATGCCGCTGTAAAATGTAGAATATCATGCGCATAAACACAACATCCCACAAGGCTTGTCGCCAAATTTCATCAAAATTTCTATTAGTAGATTTAGCCCAACTTTTTTTGTATCGTAAGTATAGAACTTCAACAGGTTTATTTTCAACAATCATTGGGTGGGGTCATTGGAAAAGGATATTTCCATGAAAAAATATATTTTACAGTGTTTGCACACATGGCGTGAAACAGTACGTAATCGTCGACTCAGTATCATCATTGGATTTGCAGCATTCGCTTCGATTGGCATTGCTTCGTACGTTTTTATCAACTATCGCACACAAACCGCGCCACTCAGTAAGCCGCCAGAAGAAATCAAAGGCAAGTTGGTTGTACTTAAACAATTAAAAGAAGATTATTTTATTGATTATCACAACGCCTTTTCGCCAACCGTCCGCAAATACTTAGAATTCCCCGAATTTATTACACTCGGCTACACCATCAGTTATTTGCAAGATCAACTCAAGCTTTCAACAAGCGGAAGAATCCTTCTGTACTGCATTTTTGACAAGGAAACCGACAAACTAATCGGCGAAGTTGAGGTTAGAGACAAAGACGTCTGCGATCTCGGACAATTTGGCTGGTGGATCAATGAATCATTCTGGGGCAAGGGGCACGCACAAGAAGCAATCAGGATGATCACCAATATTTATTTCCGCCTTAAACCAAACGAAACAAGCTATGTCGCCCACGTTCGTTTGTGGAATAAACGTAGCTACCACGCAATGAAAAAATTTGGGCTTACCGACGTTGGCTATTTCTATGAAAACGGCAAAGCCACTCGTTATATTTTGGAGTACAAGAACAAACGGTAAGCGCTTCCCTTTTCGGGTATTCCCTTGTACGCTTGGAATCATGCTAAATAGTAAAAATAATTCGCCAAGCGAAAGGGAATCCGTGATTAAAAAAGTTCTCTTTGTCTTAATGCCAAAAGACTTCCAGGATTACGAGTTCGAAACCCCCTACAAGGCTCTTTGCGAAAAAGGGTTCGCGGTTGATGTTGCCGGCATGGCGCCGGGCCAAGCAACCGGGAAATTTGGCATGAAATTTACACCCAATCTCGTACTTTCGGACCTGGAACCTGAGGATTTTGACCGTTACCACGCACTGGTCATCCCCGGTGGTCCTGGATCAACCAGCTACCTGTGGGGCAACAAAGAGTTACAAAGCATCGCCTGGGATTTTCACAGCAAAGGCAAACTCGTTGCAGCCATTTGTCATGCGTGCGCCGTTCTAGCCGAAGCGGGACTACTGGCTGGTAAAAAAGCTACTATTTTCCCATCAAGTGACGCACGCGCTCTGTTCGCACAACACAACGTAATGTTTGTCGACCTCGGATGCGTCACCCTGGAAAAGGAAAGAATAATCACGGCCCAAAGCCCTGAATTTTTAAAAGAATTTGTCGCAGCAATTTTACACATGCTCGCCTAACTCAGAGGATTATGCTTCATGGTTCCTAAACAAACATCACGTCCCTTTAATCACCCCAAAACACTGCTTGTCGGCGTGTATACCCCAACCAACACCATCGACAACCCTGATTATTATTTTGACGAATTTCTAAGCCTCGTGCACACACTCGATCTTCCGTACGACGCAACCCATTTTATGAAGGTTCGTTCCGTTGACAACAACACGTTCTTCACCAAGGGGAAAATGGAAGAAATCAAAAATGTGTGCATTGAACAGAATGTTGCACTGATAATCTTTTCCGAAATTTTGACGCCGCTGCAAGAACGCAACCTAGAGGACATCCTTGATTGCACTATTTATGATCGCGAAAAACTGATTTTGGAAATTTTCAAAAATTCAGCCCATTCGTCTGAAGGTAAAGTGCAAGTCGAAATGGCTGAAATTGAATATCTTAAAACCCGCATCATCGGTAAAGGTCGTGACTTTTCGCAACAACTTGGTGTCATTGGCACCAGAGGCCCTGGTGAAACAGCCAAAGAAGAACTTCGCCGGCACTTTGCCGACAAACTCCGCCAAGCTAAAAAGCGGCTCGAAACACTTGAGAAATCTCGAGAAGTACAACGCAAGCAACGCCTTGCCAGCAAACTGCCACTCATTTGTATCATCGGCTACACCAACGCCGGTAAATCAAGCTTGCTCAACCGCATCGCCAAAGGCGCGGTACTTGCTGAAAACAAATTGTTTGCAACGCTGGACACCACCACGCGCGAACTGTTCATCGATGGCCAGAAAAAGGCGCTCATTTCTGACACGGTTGGATTTATCAGCCAACTTCCACACAATTTGATTGCAGCTTTCAAATCGACACTTGATGAGTTGCGCTTTGCAGGCGTTCTGTTGCATATCATCGACATCAGCAACCCTGCATGGGAAAACCAGATTGATGTTGTTCAAAAGACGCTGGATGAATTAGCCATCACACAACCAGTTGTGTATGTGTTTAATAAAATTGATATGTTAATCGACGAACAAAAAATTGATTTAGCAAGCACGGTGGCAGAATATCAACCCCAGGTTTTTATCCATACCCAATCCAAAGAAGGTGTTCAGCCCCTGATCGCACTCCTACGAAATTATAAAATATGAGGATGTTATGGCACTAACGGTTGCAATTAACGGTTTTGGTCGCATTGGTCGTAGCTTTTTGCGTTGCATCATGACTTCACCTGAAGCCCGCAAAACTATAAACGTCACCGCAATCAATATTGGCCCATCAAAACCAGCGAATATTGATATTCTATTCAAATATGACTCCATCATGGGAAGATTTCCTGGTTCGGTTGTCCTGAAAGATAATACACTGACTGTTGATGGCCATGACATAAAAATCTTCGCCGAAGCCGACCCTGAAAAATTGCCCTGGAGCACATTGGGAATTGATTGGGTCATTGAAGCGTCCGGCCATTTTACCGCTGCAGACAAAGCACGCAAGCATTGCACCGCGGGCAGCAAAAGAGTCCTCATCACCGCGCCCTCAACCGACGAAGACATCACCATTATCCTTGGTGTTAACAATGACGCCTACAACGCCAGCCAACACACCATCGTCTCACTTGGCAGCTGCACCACCAATTGTTTTGCACCGGTCGTTAAAGTGCTTCATGAGACATTTGGGCTGACCCAAGGGCTCATGACCACCGTCCATGCCTACACCAATGACCAGGTTCTGTTGGATGTTGAACACAAAGATCCTCGCCGCGCACGTGCTGCCGCTCTGAACATCGTGCCAACCAAAACAGGAGCAGACAAAGTCATTGTTAAAATTTTTCCTGCGCTAGAAGGCAAAATCCGCGCAACAGCACTGCGTGTACCTGTCGCAGACGCTTCACTGCTTGATTTCAGCTTCATGTGCGAGAAAAAGCTTGATATTGAAGCCATCAACCAGGCATTTAAAAAATATGCTGAAACAAGCATGAAAGGCGTTTTGGAGTATTGCACGCAACCATTGGTTTCATCCGATTTTATCGGTAATGAGGCATCATGTGTTTTTGACAGCCTTCTGACGCAGTGCGCCGGCACCATGGGCAAGGTTTTTGCGTGGTACGACAACGAATATGGTTATGCATGTCGCCTAAAGGACTTTTTACTTCACAACTCATAAAAGTTTCTTTAGACTAACTCCATACATTCACTCTCATATAAAATTCGGGCCCATAGCTCAGCGGTTAGAGCAGTCGGCTCATAACCGAAAGGTCCCAGGTTCAATCCCTGGTGGGCCCACCAACATTTACGAGGCAGTCATGATCGAGAAGTCGTTATGGCAACAAATCAAAGACGTCGTTGACTGCGATAAAGCGTTGACCGCAATCACTACCAACATCGCCGATCTCCGTTCCGGAATTGAAAAAGATCTTCAACAGGCTCAAAACCTGACTCGCGTCCTGCAAGACAAAGAACATCAATTGTTCACCGCACAAAAAGAGGCTCAGCTCAAAGAACTAACCGTCAAGGAACTCAAAGCATCTGAAGATCACAAGCGCATTCAATCCGATAATGTTACCAACCAGAAAGAGTACAAAGCGCTGGAAACAGAAATTGAAACGCTTTCTCGCAAACGCAATGTGCTTGAAGAAGAAATTTTAAAGTACATGTACGCAATTGATGTTTTGAAGAAAAACATCGAAGATTTAAAACAAAGTTTTGATGAAAAAACTACCGTACTTGCTCGCGACAAACAGATCAAAGAAGACAACATCGCGCAGCTTAATACAAAGTACGAAGAAACTAAAATTCATCGCGCACAATCAATTGCTGCTATTCCACCAGAATGGCGCCAGCAATACGAACGCATGAAACAAAGCGTTACCGATCCCATTGTTCCGGTAAGCAACGGTTCATGCAGCGCATGTTTTTATAGCGTTTTGCACCAAGATCTGGCCAAGCTAAAAAAAGCACATTTGGTAGTGTGCCGCAGCTGTTATCGTTTTTTGTATTATGACGAAAATGACAGCACGCCAGGCACCACAACCCAATTTTAAATGATTATGGAAACACAATTATCCTTAATCAATCTTTCTGAGCAGCCAGCACGAGCCACACAATCAAGCGCGAAGAAAGCAAACTCTTCCTCTGCGCCGCAACATCTGGCTATTTACATTGACGGCGCAGCGCGTGGCAACCCGGGACCTGCTGGTGCGGGCATTTGTATGATCCTTGACGATCAGAAAATTGTTGAAAAAGGCTTCTACCTTAAAGAAAAGACTAACAATCAAGCCGAATATCTGGCCTTGGTTCTTGCATTACTGTTACTAGAGAAAGTTTTTGAAAAACACGACTTGGCTGATACACACTGCACTTTTTTTTCAGATTCTGAACTTTTAGTTAAACAAATGCGGGGGGAATACAAAATAAAAAATGCAGCACTCGCTGCATTAAAAAAACTTGCTGACGAACTTGCGCGCACCTATACCCATCGATTTACGCATGTCACACGTGACAAAAACAAAATTGCCGATAAACTTGCCAACCTCGGTATCGACAAAAAAAATAGAATTCCGGTAACACTCACAAAAATTTTGGACCATTGGGGCCTATCAATTTAGGCAAACTTTTGCTATAAAAGTGGTCACGTTCCAAAAGCATATTTTCTCATTAAAAAAAGCGAGAATTATTGATGAAAACACGGTACTCACTACAGAGACTTTTTGTTGTTATTTCGGCCATTTTTTGCATTGTGCAACTCGATTTTGAAGGAACTGTACTGGCAAAAAATTCATCGGCATCAATCGACGCCGACCGAACAATTACTATCCCATCGGTAAAAAAAATTCGCGTGCTACTCGAAGAAAAAAACGTGAACAAAGAGAGCCGCTTTATTATCAAAGCACGACACAGCTTTGTGCTCGAAGGCCCCATTGATTCAGGGCAAACAGCGCTGTATAACGAAAAAGAGATTTTTCTGCTCTGCAAAAAAAAGCAACTTTTTCTCAAATGCTACGATCGAGAACATGATACTGCCCAATACCGCCGCATCAAATATAATAATGTCGAAATTTGCGATCCTAACCACAAGCTCACGCTTGGATCAAAAACCTACCAAGGCAGTCTGATTTTTCGTATTGACCCAACTACCAACACTCTACTCGTCATCAATAGGGTACCACTCGAAGATTATGTGTACTCGGTTGTACGTAATGAATGTATTCCGTCCTGGCCGCTTGGCATGCAAAAAATTCAAGCCATTATTTCTCGTACCTATGCCGTTTATCTGATGCAACAAGCACGGCTCAAAAATCCTCGTTTCTGCTTCTATGACATCAAAAACACCAATCTGCACCAAGTGTACAATGGCATGCACAATTACACACATTTACGTCAGGCAGTTGATGAAACACAAAACCTGATTCTGACATACAAAAACCATATCGCACTGACCATGTTTGATATTTGTTGTGGCGGCGTTATTCCTGGATTGATGCGCGGCAAAGATGCAAGCGCTCCGTACCTGTACCGCACACAGCGCTGTACCTACTGTCACGAAAGCCCATCGTACCGATGGAAAGAAGATATGCACATTGATAAATTTATGAAAAGCCTCAAGAATGTCCCCCGCCTCTCTTCACGTTTCAAAAGCTTTAAAGGTTCACTCCTTGACGCAAAAATTACCGATCGCGATAAGGCTGAAATCGTACAAAAAATTAAGTTTTTTGATAAACGCCACAATACGTTTGCATTCACCGGCAACGATATTCGCGGCGCGTTTCCTAATCAGATCAAAAGCGCCTGTTTCACCGTAAAAAAGATCAGAGATCGCATTGTTATTAGCGGAAAAGGCTACGGCCATCAAAAAGGCGTTTGCCAATGGGGCTGCAAGAATTTGGTCGAAAAAGGCTGGAGTCTTAAACGAATTTTGAGCTTTTATTACCCTGGAACCAAGCTCAGCCGATTATTGTAATTAAGCCAACCAGGAGAAAGGAGTAAGATGCCATCGTACAAATATCATTTATTGGCAGGCGTCACCACGTATATCATCCTTGTTCGGCTGACAACACTGGCCCCACAATGTGGTTATTTTTCACTCAAACACTACGCGATTCTTTTGGGCTGCTGCCTGCTTGGCTCCATTTTCCCTGATATTGATATCCAAAGCTCTATGCAAAGAATCTTCTTTAAAAGCATGGTCGTAGCACTCCCGGTCGCCCTTTTTATCAACACCACGCTATTTATTGGGTTGAGCATTGCCTGCCTAGCAACTCTGGTTCTCCCCCATCGCTCACTCACCCACCACCCACTATTTTTGATCATTTTTCCGCTCATTCTTGCCACCACCGTCGCCGCCAAGCACCCGCAACACCGCCTGTTTTTGTTTACTATATGTATTTATTTCATCATCGGAGCACTCAGCCATCGGCTTTTAGATGTCGGTTTTGCCCGTTTTATACCCAAAAAGTAAATTATTTGCTGGTTTTCTCGTTTTTGACTCAATACCCCTTTTGACAGTCAGAAGCTCAACCGATAATCTATTTTGAAACTAATAAAAATGGACGGTTTAGCTTCTTCGCATGTACTTCAGAATTGTGCAACAAGAATCAATCATCACCGTAAAACCACACCGAATATAGATTTTTAAGTTTATAAACCTTTGGGCTAACAGCCGAAGGTTATAAAAACAAACGTCCAGGGGAATTTGGAGGTTATCAAATCTTCCCCACCATGGACGTTGGGTACCATAGTCATTTTTTGGAGGTTATTATCATGAAAAGAATATCATTTGTTAGATGCATTGCATTATGCAACGCCATCATTGTCAGTTTTTCATCGCTTTTTCCAGCACAAGATGCTATTAAAGCACTTCAAGACTTTGCGCAAGATCCTAAGCAATGTACGTCAAAATCGATTGCACATTGTGGCGCGTTGGCCAAAGCAATCACTTCAACGCAGCAAGCATTTGATAGTGCAGCTAACGTAAAATACGCTTATGAATACGACCTAGTCCAAAAAACTAATTCCGGGTTTAATCAAAAGCCAGCTGCTGAACCATTTACGGGGTATCATGCAGCATGGCGCCACGTCATAGGCCATCGACCAGAGAATTATGTCCCAGCAAAAGATTATTTTGCAACCATTAAAACCTCAATCGATTCTGAAAAAATTGGCGGCGCTGAAAATTTGCCTTCTTATGAAACACTTGCCACAAATTACCTCAACAAGGCACAGCTGACAGAAGCGCTTAAGCATGCAACTGCAAAATTTGACCAAAGCATACAACATGCAAAAGACTTACTCTCATCCCAAACTTTTTCCACAAAGCCACAACCGGAACAACTTCACGTTGGCAGAGCTGCAACCAAAATTGCAAAAGACGCCTACAATCAATTGCATGAAGCGACACTAGCCGCTTACGGCAAGGATCAAACAGCAGTAAAAAGTTTTTTTACTCAACATAATCTTGCAATTGATCAAAATGTGTTAAAGCAAATGGAAGCTGCATTCCCAGCCGAAGAACAACTGACAAGAAACAATTGTATGACAAAGTACCCTGGACTCAGCGCAGCTAAACAGTGCACCGTCAAAAAATGTACAGAGTTACACACAAATTTAATTGACAGGAGCACGTGCCCTACACAAAAATTCCCATCACAAAAAGAGTGCCAAAATAAATATCCTTCGCTTATTACACAAGATCAGGAATGTCAAACAGCAAATGAACTCTGCACATTCGATACCTGCAAGCGCCTCAACAATGGTATTACTCAATCTGAGTGCCCAAAAATCACGCCAAGACCATCATGCACCAGTAAGACAGCAGAATGTCCAGCTCCAACATGTAACACTTCAGGCTGCAGCTCTTCAGATACTCAGAAGATATGCGACAAAGCAGGATATACCTACGAAGAACCTTCTATAAAAAACTGTAAAAGCGTATCCGGCATTGCCGAAGCAATTTGTCCAAAACCAAAAGCTTGTCCAAAACCAGAAGTTCTTGGTCGATTGGGACATCTACAAGCTGTTTTTGACGGGCTACTAGACGGACTACATCGCGATATCCTTCCCGAAGGTTGGGCAAAAATGATTGATCAAGAGCAATACTTGAAGCTTGCAAAACATGGCGGAACACTCGCAGGCGCACTCTTTATCGCATGGTTAGCATATAAATTTACTGATGGTGGCCTTGATAACATTGGTAACATTGGGTTCCTTGCATGGCTCAAAAATAAATGGGTCAAGCTGGTGCTTCAACTGGGAGTTGCCGGTACCATACTGGTGATCTTGCATAACGTTTCCTGTACGGCCATGGGTATAAACTTTTGGCAGCCAACAACCTAATAATTCAAGACACAACAACACATAAACAAATTTTTTTGGGGGTAAATTCATGAAAGCATATAAAAAAATATCACAACTAGTAGTTATGATTTTGTGGACGTTGTTTGCAGCAGTGCAAGCAGCAGTTCCACAAGAACTAGCAGAACTAGCCCCCCAGACGCTTATCGACACGTATCGACAACATGACATTCATCGCAGCGAAGAACTCAATACGTTTAACTGCATTCAATCCATTATGGCAGCAGCCAATCCGCTCCATGGTGAACGCAGCCAATCTAATCCCATCAAACCATTCTGCTTTATAACACCAGAAGCAGCATCAAGTATCGCCTCATTGTGCAGCCATTCAAATCATATAACAAAATCTAAAGCAGCATTGATGGAACAGATTGATGCAAAACAAGCCGAACGAATAGAAAAACTTAAGCCGCTTTTTAAGCTTGTCAAAGAAAATAACTTCGATCAGAAGAAAATCCAGGAAGAGCAAGAGAAAACAAAAGAACTTGCCGACATCCTAACACCAGAAATCAGCGCTCAAATTAATGAACTACAAAAGCAACTCCAACAGGAACCGCCATCGTCATCATTTTTTACAACTAATACCATGCCAGGAACCGTTCAACTTCTTGAGTTACTTTCGTATCACCCAACAGCACTGTCGGGCCTCGAACATCATCGTAACATAAACAAAATGACCAACTTTTTTACATCACACAAAGAATTACGCATTGTATTTGACAAATTTCTTCACGAAACAGGTACAGATATCGATGCACTTTTTGGCAATTCACTGATTCAACAATGGATGGATATAAATCTTAACGATAAACATGAATCTCGATTCGGCAAAAAATTCATGCTTGGACTAGCCGTATGGGTCGCTGTATGGGCAATAAAATTTGCAATCAGTCCCATGAGAACTGTCATAGGGATCCTCCCGCTGCACTATGCTTTTTTGCCGGTAACCTGGCTCATTAATCTTGTTGCACATAAAATTTTTAAGACAGCAAAAATTTCCAATGACTGGGCGAAGATCGCCATTCACATAGCCTTAGGCATGGCAATTGGTGGGCCACTCAGCAACCAAATCATTACCCATGTTCCTTATGTAGGAGATGCGTTCTCTGCAGTAACATCGTTTTTTAGCAGCTATGGAATTCCACATTATGATGTGTTTAACTTTCTATACGTTGACTTCCCGGAATTCTCAATAAACGGATCAGATTCTTTCTGGCTCAAATATACCTGGGACTTTTTCAAATACGCAGGACTTGGGCTCAACTATACAGCACGAGGAATATGGAACATTGGAACATTCTTGGCCCAAGTGGTATCACCTATTAAACTAACACTTGAAGAAGCAAGCGCGTCTAATACAATAAAAGAGGCTTTCTTCTTCGAAAAAACCTTGACCGAACAAATTAACAAGCTCTTCCAGCCACTCCGCACTGCGATTGCAAAATTCAATACACACATTGACACGGTGTATGGTAAAAACATTGCTATCATCCCACAAATTCCATTGTTGGGCTGTGATAAAAAAAGCATCGAAACAGTCAGCACCATTTTGAATACGATCAGCGACCTTGACGTTTCTATCACACTCGCAAACCTAAAAATATCATCGCAAAAAGGTCTAAAAGACGTACACTACAATCAAATTGTAACCAAAGACGCTTACAACCAGCTTTTAGACAAATTTACCCGCGGAGCGCCACGCGTTACTTTGGATTGTGAACCGACAACAACCATTGAAGAGAAATTAGAAACTATTAAACAAATTGCAACATATACCAATGATACACAGGACCTAACCATTACCACCATCCCAATCAGCAACCACGTTGGTATCGCTGTTAAAAACATGGAGGCACAAAGCGATGGCGCCATCAGAAGACTTCTGGCTAATATTGTTTTTTCACAATCACTTGGTTTCGTTTTCGCTCCAATGTTACAAAAAAATTCACCCGAACCACAGATATCGTTATTAGGTCGCTTTAATATAATCACCGTCAATAAAGAAAACACATCTCTTATTGATGCGGTTGCCCTCGACTTTGTCACTACACCAGCAGTAGCCTAAATCCCAAATAATTTTTTCGCATTAGCCGTTGTTGTTTGCTCAACAGCGGCTACATTTTTTTCTTGCAGATCAGCAAGTGCCTGGGCAATAAGCGGAATATAAACCGGACTATTTTTTTGCCCACGAAACGCTTGTGGCGGCAGGAATGGCGCATCGGTTTCAAGGACTATTCGCTCAAGCGGCAACGTTTTAAACAAAGCACGTAAGACATCATTCTTTGGATACGTGATGGGCGCATCAAGCCCAACATAAAACCCCCACTCTAAAATCGTCTGTGCAAAGTCGGCAGATTGCAAAAAACAATGTGCAACTCCGCGAAGCTTATTTTGTACGTATTCTTCCAAAACCTTCAACACTTCATCACCCGCTTCACGAATATGCAAAACGACAGGAAGATCGTACGTTAACGCTAATTCAATTTGTGCTTTAAAAAAATCCTGTTGTCGCTGCGCATCATACGGTTTGTGATAGAAATCTAAACCAATCTCCCCAATAGCCACAACCTTATTTGCTTGTTTGTCGGCAAGTAATTTTTTGAATTGATCAAGCCCATCTTTAAGCTCACGCGGACTCAAGCGACCACAATCGGTTGGATGAATTCCGAGCGTTGCATAGACCGGAGCAAATTTCTTTGCCACACACACGGCCTCATGACTTCCTTGAATATCAGCACCCACATTAATCAGCGCGCCAACACCAGCCTCAGCCGCTTGCTCGATAACTACGTCAATTGCACGCAAATGCTCTGCATTCAACGGCATAGTTTCGTCAGTTTTGACCATCATACTCAAGTGACAATGCGTATCGACAAACATCCTAACCTCTCATCGCTGAAATTTTTGTTAAAAAAACATTTTAGTGTATCACATAATGCATCGCTGGTAACGAAAAAACTTATGCGTAATCACCATTTCATTCAGAAAAAATAACATCGATTTGCCTTTTGAAATCGATGTTATTTTTTGTTGAAAAAAATAACAATACAAAACCTGCCGTAAGAGCCAGCTTTTTTTATTTCTTTTGCTTGACAAACAAATAAACAGTCTCTAAATTTCACATTGAAACTGTACTAAATACAGGTGTAACTATTGTAGGAGATACTCATGAACAAGAGTGAATTGATAGCAGCACTCAGCGAAGAAACAAACTTCAGCAAAAAAGACATTGCTAAAGTTTTGTCGTCCTTCACCCGCATCGTTGAACGCACACTCAAAAAAGGTGGCAAAGTTTCACTGACCGGTTTTGGAACCTATTGGTTGTCAAAACGCCCAGCACGTGTTGGCATTAACCCATCAACAAAGCAACGCATTCATTTGCCAGCAATCAGCGTCCCACGTTTCAAACCAGGTAAACACCTCAAAGAACAACTTCGCTCCGCATGACTAACGCGCACCAGGTCACGACATACAAAATTATAGGGCCGATAGTTCTATCGGCTCTATCTCTTTTTTTGACATTCCATCTTCTGCAACCGGTTGCCCTCCTCCTCGATCCAACCTTTTCCCTGTTAGCCAACCGCAGCGTTGGCAAGATTGCTTTTACCATCATGGTTCTTGTGCACATCGTTGTACTATTGACCACGGTATCACGTTCGTTTATGCAATCGTTTGTTGCAACCAATTTTTCTTTTATTTATTCACGAAAATGGCTTGCGCCTTTCTTTAGTTTTTTTATCGGCTTTTTTTGTCTGCACAGCTTCCTGCTCTGGTCAATTCATTTGTTCACACCAGCCATTGTTTTTGTTCCGCAAGCACTTGTCCTCTTCCCAACAAAAATTGGTAGTTTGCTGTGGGGTTTTGTCGCTACATTCTTTTTGGCATGGACCGAGGAAACTATTTTCCGTGGCATGCTCTTTACCTACTTCAATCAACAATTTTCAACACTGAGCAGCACACTGCTTGCATCTTTTATCTTCTCGCTGGCACACAATCTAACCAATCCGCTCGCGTTACTCACACACGATTGGACGCTTGGTGTGGGATTATTTCTTCTCGGTTTTTTTCTTAACACCGTATTTGCCATCACCAAAAAATTGTACATCGGCATGGGTATTCATGCCGGACTTGTTTTTGTCAAAGTATTCATTCGACGCATTCCTTGTGTCGTCTATTCCGCATCATTTCCGTGGTGGTTTAACAGCGACTTGCGTCAATCACTTGTCATCCATATGCTGTTTTTAGTAATCAGCATTGTTCTTTGGATTATATTTCGAAAAACCCTGACAAGAGATGTTGCCCACACTGAATAACTCCTAATTCTTGAGCTCCGCCGCACCTTCCGCTTACACTGAAATAAAAAACATACTTACGGAGGGGGGAGTTTATGGAAATGGCTTATTTATTTTCTGTCACATGTTTAGTTTTACTATGTAGCAACCTCATCAGCCAAACGGTGCAGGCAGCACACGAACAACCACAACCGCAACCACGCAAAAAAGTGGTCATTCTTTCCAGCACCGGCGGTAGTGGTCACATGATCACGTGCGAAGCGCTCAAAGACACGCTTACCGATTATGACATAAACGTTGTCTATCCCATTGATGAAATATTCCCGACGTTCAACTTCATAAAAACCTGGAGTGGCGGCAAAGCAAATGGTGAACAATTGTACGTTAAATGCGTGCAAAATCAGTGGGTACATTTTCTTAATTTTATTGTTCGTTACCCTGCCCCGTGGCTCTTTCACGTCAATCGCACATTTTATGCAAAAAAGATTGCTGAATATGTTCAACACGAAAAAGCAGATTTACTCATTTCCGTCGTACCATTCTTCAACTACTCTGCCTGCGTAGCTGCACGCAACAATGGCATTCCGTTCTTACTCATTACCCTTGATGCAGATCTGGGTCACTGGCTTCACGATTTTGAAAAGTGCAAAGACGACGATTACATGGTCACCGTCGGCACCAGCACACCGCTACTAATGAAGCAATTGACTGAAAAGCATGTCGCTCTTCATAAAATTCGCACGGTAGGGCATCCGTTGCGCAAAGGTTTTTTTCAACCCAAAGATAAGCCCGCAATCAGGGCGGAATGGAACATTCCAAACGATAAATTTGTCATCATGCTCATGCGTGGCGGTACCGGATCGACAAGTACCGTACGCGTCGTCAAAAAACTGGCTCACATGAACATGCCGCTTCATTTATTGGTCTGTGTCGGCAAAAACACCAGTTTAATTGAACAAGTTAAAAACATTAAATTTAATACATCGGTCAGCACAACCATTGTTCCGTACACACAAAAAATTTCTGATTTGATGGCTGTATCAGATGTCTTGATTTCGCAACCAAGTCCCAACGTTTGTAACGAAGCAGTTTTTAGCAAACTTCCGATTATTATTGATTCGGTTCATCCAACCATGTTCTGGGAAAATGCAACCATCGATTGGATTAAACAGAATGGCGACGGCGTGATCCTCAAGCATATGTCACAATTACCACAGATCATTCAAGAACGTTACAATAAACGCAAACAGGCGAAAAATTTTGCAACACTCCCACGATTTAATACTGAAATAAAACGATTAATTGAAGATATGTTGGCACGGCAATCAGTAATAAAAACGGCGAATAGCGATATTATTCAGCCACCCCAAACTGGCGAGCGCCATCCACAAATTAGTCAGACCATAACTAAATAGTGGCAACGGAATACCCACAATCGGCAACAATCCTGTCACCATCCCAATGTTGATGCAGGTCGACAGCAAAATATGTGAAAGCAAGCCTATTCCAATAATTTGCTCGAAAAAGTTCTGCACCTGCATGAGCACAAAAGTGATGCGGGTAAACAACAAGACGTACAATAAAATGACCAGCAAAGCGCCAACAAACCCTAACTCTTCACAGACCACCGAAAAAATAAAATCGGTGTGATCTTCCGGTAAAAATTCAAGTTTGTTTTGCGTCCCTTTTAGCAACCCCTTGCCCAAAATTCCCCCCGAACCAATAGCAATTTTTGATTGCTCCATTTGGTAACGTTCTTTGCGCACATCGCCATATCCCATTAAAACAAGAATTCGCGTTTGCTGGTACGGCTTAAGGCACTTCCAAATAATCGGCGCACAAATGAGCGCCAAAAATCCAAAAATAACAAAAAAACGCTTGGGCATGCCCACAAACCAAAACATGATCATACCCGAAAATAATACAATCAATGCCGTTCCCAGATCGGGCTGTTTAAGAATAATCAATGCACTAAATAATAAAAATCCCAGCGGCACAGCAAAATCCTGCAAAGCAAGCACGGGTGAAACATAATATTTTGGCATCTCTAGTTCGCTAAAATACGATGCAATGAAGGCCGGAAAAAACAATTTAACCAATTCTGATGGCTGAAACCGAAAAAAGTAGAATGAAACCCACCGTTTCGCACCCATGATCAGCCAACCACTGACAATTGAATACAGTAATAAAAGCAGGGTAAAAAAGTAACAGCCAAAGCCCCAACGTGAAAGCCGTTTGATGTCCACAATACAAAAGAAAAAATAGATTCCAAGCCCTGTTGCAGCACCAATCAATTGTTTTTTGAAAAAAAGCGAAAAGGGTCGGTCGGGCCGATAGGTCGCGCTGAAAACAAACAGAAGACCAAGGCCAAGCAGCGTTAACGTAATCACAAAGCTCAGCCAATCAAAATACCTAAAATAACGACGATCTAACATGAACATAGTTACAAGCTTTTGGATTAAATTTGTGCTAGACTTACCCGATAAAAAACATAATTGAATAGCATACAAGGTATACCATAAGTTTCTAGTATTTATATGATTCCACATATCCTGGAACTGAAAAATTTTTTAAGCTACGGCGAGCCAATACAGCGTCTTGATCTAACCAATCATTCTCTGATTTGTTTGTCGGGCAAAAATGGTCACGGCAAATCTGCCCTGCTTGATGCCATTACCTGGGCGGTGTGGGGACAGGCACGCAAAACAAGCGGAACAGTCAAAGCCGATGAAGGCCTTGTACGCCTTGGCCAAACACAAATGATGGTAAGCCTTGAATTTTTGTTTAATGGTCACACCTATCGCATTCGACGCGAGTTTGCAAAAACGTATGGCAAGCCGTATACCGCACTCGACTTTGAACTTTTTGACCTTACCGGCCAGCGCTTTATTTCATTAACTGAAAAAACGGTTAAAACCACGCAGCTAAAAATCGAACAGTTATTAGGCCTGGACTACGAAACCTTTATTAACTCTGCCTTTATTCGCCAAGGTCAATCCAATGAATTTTCAAAAAAATCCCCCAAGGAACGCAAGCACATTCTTGCTTCAATTCTTGGGCTTGCAAAATATGATACGCTACAGCAGCAGGCACTGGAAAAAGTTAAAGTGTTTTCTGAAGAAAAACGGGCTTTGGGCGCATTTCAAGAGCAATTTAATATTGACCTTGAGCAAGAGACCACACTCACCAACAACCAATCAATTGCACACACCACACTGGCAACCTGCAACACGCAGCTTGAACAAACAGCCCAGACCATCAAGACACTAGAAAAAGAAATAAGCGATTGCCAGAGCAAAAAAATCACCCTGCAAACACTTCAGCACGATTTGACAATTCAACGACAAAAACAGCTGGATGGCCAACAGGCCCTTAAATCGCTTTTGGACGAATGGAAAAAAAATCAGGCTATCCAACGATCACTCCCCACCATACAATCACTTTATCAAGAAAAACAGCTGCTCAAAAAGGAAGAAACTAACATACTTGACCTGCAGCAGCGAGCAATCACGGCGCAAGAAACCATTTTGCGATACAAAGAGCTGCACCATATCCGTATAACAACGCTCAAAACTGAACAAGACCTTATCATTGAACAACACACTAAAGCAGTTGAGGAGGCAGACCGTGCGCTTCACAACCATACCGTACTCTTGACGCAACAAGAGACGGCGCTGCAAAAGCTCATGCAAACAAGTGCACAGCACGAACAAGAAAAGGCAACGCTTGAACAGACCTGCAAGCAACAAGAAGCAGATACAAAGGCCTTTGCCGCAACAAAACAACAGTTTGATAAACGCAAAGCTTTTTATCAGATGCTCATTCAACGCGGAAATTGGACAAAAAATGAACTAACTGACCTGGATCAACGGCAAAAAACACTGGATACCAACAACAACCCCGCATGTCCGCTGTGCGACCAACTTCTCACTATCAAACGCAAACAGTTTTTACTTCAGCAGTTTTCTCGAAGTAATCTTTCGCTGCAACACCGCCTACATCGCCTCAGTATCATCATCCAAAAATTAAAAGATTTGCTGCTCCAACAACACAATCAGCTTCAGCTCCTCACGCAATGTGCCGAACAAAACACAAAAACGCTTCACACATTGGAAGAAATTAACAAACGACTTGAACTGGAAAGACAAGAGGCTGTCGCTTGTAGCAAAGAACTTGAACAGCTCAAAGAAAAAAACGGACAACTAAGGCAGCAACTGCTGGCAACACAAACAGCGCTTCAAAGCGCCAAAGATGCAGCGCAACAATGCCTAGAAAATGATGCTGAGCTGAAGAATTACACAACAACAATTATCACGTTAGAACAGGAAAAAACATCCTTTGCATACGACCAACACACATTGCAACGAACACAAGAACGATTGGCAGCAATTGATCAGATACTGGCGCAGGCAGAAAACCAATTTTCAACACATACCGCGCAGCAAGAACGCAAAAATCGAATTCAAGCCGCCTGCAAAGAGCTCAAAATACTCCAGAAATCAATTGCATCATGTGAAGAACAACAACTCCTGTATGCGACTATCGATGAGCAGGCACAGGCCATTTCCAATGACCTTGCTATCCACACACAAACGCTACAACGATTATCACAGGAAAAAGAGCAGATTCTGCATGCCATCGGCAGCATGCAATCTAAGCTTGAACACATTGGAAAAATAAAAATAAAATACCTGGCAAACAAAGAGCGGATTGATGTCATTGATCGTGAAATTGAAGATTATCAAACGCTAGCAACCGCCTTTGGTAAAAACGGCATCCAAGCGCTCCTAATTGAAGAATCTATTCCAGAAATTGAACATGAAGCAAATGTGCTTTTATCACGCTTGACCAACAATCAATCACAAATTTTTATCGAATCATTACGGGATCTAAAAAGCGGGGGCGTCAAAGAAACCCTCGATATCCGCATCACCGATAGCGCCGGCATCAGACCCTACGAAATGTATTCAGGCGGCGAGGCATTTCGTGTTGACTTTGCACTACGAATTGCCATTGCCAAATTACTGGCTCGTCGAGCAGGAACCGCACTACAAACCCTTATCATTGATGAAGGCTTTGGATCACAAGACGAAGAAGGCCTTGCACACATTATGGAGTCGCTCTACGCAATTCAGCAGGATTTTGCAAAAATCATTATCGTCTCACACTTGCCTGAATTCAAACACAACTTTCCGGTACATTTTATTGTTGAAAAGCAACCAACCGGATCGGTTGTTCACGTTGAAGAACGCGGCTAGACCCTGTTGACTTTTACAACCACATGTCATTCCCTCGAAAGAGGGAAGCTAGCCATGGATCACCGCTCGGAGGCGGGGATGACGTAAAAATCAACGCAACCTAATCTTATGTATCGTCGTGATCAAAGCGATGGCAACCACACAAACGACAATAGCTCTCATCAAAATAGCGGCTTTCACTTCCCTTGACCTGGCAGGCATAGCTTTTGGTTTTAATGCGACGCCCTTCTTGCGTCGTCTCAGTCTCTTTTTGATGCTTTTCATTGATGCATTTGGCAAAAACAGCGCCACCAAAAACCATACATGTTAACGCTATAACTAGAATCTTTTTCATGATTCCCCCCTTGTTCTATTCATAAACCCCAATACCTATGCCCCACCCTCCAGTGTCCAGCTCGGGCGGCGTTTTTGTTCAAAGGGCACGCCGTCAGTATGCATCTCACCCGAACAACCACAAACAACACATTTATTGTTTTTGTAGAATGACAAACGAATTTTTTTGTTTTTATAGAAAGCCGGACTTTTAACCGCACATGTATAGTGCTGTGTCTGGGTCCCCTGCATCACAATCGTTTTAACGTGATTGGCGCTATTATTCATACAAGGCGCAAAAAGGTATGGCATGCAGCAGCCAACGGCCCACAAGACACTGATAACAACTTTTATCATTTTGATCCCTTTACCTCTGATACCCCTCAAAAGTTATTATAAGTGTACAAAGCTACTCGGCATAAACGTAATAGTTTGCAAAATGATATCAAAAAAATACGAGGTTGCATGATGGTATTCATACAACCTCGTATACGCAAGGACGTCAACGACAAAGATTATTCAAAGTCGTCTTCATCCCAGGCTTGCAACTCATCATCCCATTCTTGAGCATATTCACCGTCTATGTCGTACATTGCTTGAATGGAACTAATCGTTACACCGCCGATAAAACCAAGAAGCACCAAAGCCAATAATAGCTTTTTCATAGTAGGAAACCCTCCCTTTTGCGTTCTCCTCCGTTAAGCCATTGCAACAAAGGACTTTTTGCGTGCACTCATAAAATCCTCGGTTACTATAATTATATTACAAATATTCAATTATATTTTTCAATGGTTTGCTAAAAGAAATTCGCACTCAGTCAAAATCTTCATTAAACAGCACTTTTTATGCTGGAATTCAATCAAAACAAGACTATTTTTTGTGGCTACCACATGCGCTTCCCCCCTCAAGTAATTTCAAACCATAAGAACTCTTGCCATTTATTTTCACTTTATGACATATTTCTCTCTTAGCCGGTCAATCATCACAAAAAAGATTGTTTTAGGAGCTTTTATGAACTATGTACCATACAAAGTAACCCTTGCCTTCGTTGTTCTTTGCCTGCCCCTCGCATACGCGGAAAAGCTGGTAGAAGATTGCACTCATTGTGTTGTTATTGATGACATGTGTGCAGGAGAGCAACTAATAACCAGATCTATCACCAAACAAAATAGTGGTCGTCCAACAACAATTCAGCACAATTTGCATGTTAAGGGAGATCTTGTTATCGACGGAGACATCATTGCGTCTGATGGGAACAATATCACCATCCACGGCGGCGACTTAGTTCTTCCACCAACCTCTAAAATTCATACCACAAACATCACTCCGGCTACCATTGACGATACGGGAAAATGCGTCGAAGACACACATGGTACCTTACGCTTTAATAACTCGGTTGGCATCCATCCAACAGGAAAATTATTAGTTAACGCCATTTGCCCTGTCAAAATCAATAAAGACGGTACCTATGCCGAAGATACCAACGGCACACTCCAGTTGAATGGTCCTGTTACCATCTCGACGCCACATGCCCTTGAAGTCGATACAATCAACCCAGCATGCAATGCGATCGATGCTACCATCAACTGCGCCGGCAACCTTGCTATCAAACAAGACCACACGCTCTTTATTAACACTATCAAACCAGCAACGACAACACCTCAGGCAACAACAACGTTCCAAGGCAACGTATGCATAAGCAACAAACAAATTCTTGGACAAACTGCACCAATTCACGTAATTGATCAGACAACCATTCCCGTCCTTGGCATTATCTTCAAAACCAATGACGAAGCACTGGTAAGCAAAGGCGCTTTCATTGAGCTTCAGCTGCACGGCGTTGCAACCATTACAACAAGCGATAATACGCAATCGGTCTGTGATGTTGTCATTCCTTTTTCGGTGTACATCGGTCCAGGATCATTTGGTAACCAAATTATTCAGGCTCCACGCATGATCCTTGGTCAACCAACTCGAGGCATAGAAAAAGCGAACATTGAAGTCTCGTTTGACACGCGCGATGACAACACTGTTCTTATTCAACTGAAGTGCTTGAGCAACAAGGGGCAAGACACCATAGACACCATCGACGGCATTATCTATTATCAGCTCACCAGCGCTAACTTTGATCGTCTGTACGTTCCCAAAATGTTTTAACACCATCACAGCACCAGAAGAAAGGAGACTCCATGAATTTTGAGCGGAATAATAAACTTGTCGTTGTTTGCATATGTCTCACCTATTTACAGAGTTATTGCGCAACATCAAACAAAACAATGACCATCCAACAATCACTCATTGTTCCCAAGGCGCTCATAGCCAATACTATTGTTGTCGGCAACGAAAATACCTGCCTCCATACGTCAGGCAATGTTGTCATAGATCCGGAAAATAAGCTGCTTGCCAACGACATCCAGTCAGCAACAGATGCCCATGCCATCATTGCACTTGAAGGCACAACCGCCATTGCAAATGATAAACAACTTCTGGTTAATGAAGTACAACCACACAGCACACTTCGATTGGAAGGAACAACACGCATTAATGGAGATATCTCTGTAGCCACCATTGCACCTGCACACAATCACACCATAACTATCAATGCTGATCTGTGTATTCCGGTTGATAAAACACTGATGATCGACTCCATCGCCTCGCCAAACAAACAAACGATAGCGCTTGGTGGCATTCTTGATATTGCTCATAACCAGCTATGGGATAACGGACCCACGCTTGGATTTTTATGTGATACCCCAACCCCACTTATTGGCGTCACGTTTAAACGACTTCCGACCAACGATTCGCTTAGTTCTAGCGCGGTCATTGATGTTCAATTGCACGGCATTGCTACCGTAACGCAACGTAAAGCTCGCTCAAATCTTCCCCTGGTTGGCCGAGTCAATCGCGATTCTCGCTCCCAGTCAGTATGTTATTGTGATATTTTTATCAACTTTTCAATACTGGTAGGGCCCGGAGAGACCTTTCAAAACAGCGTCATTACAACACCACAGATTGTCTATTGCAATAACAAGCGGTACAGCGCAACCATCTCTGAGTTAGAAATCTCATTCATACGCGATGCAACCACCCCGCTCACCACATGGGTATATGCAACTTTTCATGCTCCCATAAGCATTGAGGGCTATAAAATTACCGCCTTCCAAGCTGTCCCCTTCTTTGCCTTCACCTCAGCGAATATCGATTGTTACCATCTGCAGCAATTAGGCGCTCCTAACAACTGATTCCAACCCCAAATTGATCAAAAAAGCCACTTTTTGCTCCAAACATTACAAATAGCAAGAACTGACGACGCTTGCCTGATTTAAAAATTCAAATTGACATCATCGACGCCTGTGCTAGAATTTAAAAAGATTAACGTGAGAGATGATGAAGGTTACCGTTAAAAAAAGTAAAATGTGAGAAATGCCATGAACCACGTACCATTAGAAATCATTCTTGAGGAATACCTCTCGTTTTGCCTCCAAGCATTTACTGAATTTATCTCATTTGCTCTTACGCTTCGTCCTCTTAAACGCCGCGCTTTGCGCGCATAATTCTTTTTATTACCACTAAAATATTACCGATTTACAACATCACAGCCCACCAACACCAAGCACGGTCATCGTTCATTGCACTGAGCATGATCGAATGCTATACAAACACATATGACTTCCCTATTTTAGTTAAAGGAAAAACATGAAGAACCTTGTATATACGTTATTTCCAGCAGGTTTAATCACCATTCTTATCGGACTAACCAGTTGTTCAAATCACCACGCTAGCAATGAGTTGATTGTCGGCACCTCAACCGGCTTTCCACCCTATGAACTGCTTGATCCTCAAGGAGGCATCATCGGTTTTGATATTGACGTCGCACAAAAATTAGCCGACAAACTCGGCAAACAACTCGTCATCAAAGACATGGCGTACGATTCGCTGCTGATGTCGCTCAAGCAAGGTAAAATCGATCTGATCCTTGCAGGTGTTTCAATTACCAAAACCAAACTGGCCGAAATTGCAATGGTTCATTATCAAGGCACCCCACTCAAAAGCTTGCCATTGCTGTTTTGGGGACACGTACCCGATGGTGTCACCACCGTTGAAGATCTGGCCACGGTTGAAAACAAAACGGTGTGTGCGCAAACAGGAACCATTCAAGAGTCCATTATCAAAAAATACTCGTTTTTGACGGTCAAAAACATGGAAAACATTCCTGACCTGATCATGGACATTAAACACGGCAAATCCATTGCTGCTGTCCTTGAACCTTCGGTAGTCACAGCGCTGCAACAACAAATGCCAGAAATAAAAGTCCTCGACCTCCCACTCAAAGAAGATGAACAAGGGTTTGGTAACGGCATTGGTATCAATAAAAGTAACAAAAAACTCATTGAACAAGTTCAGTCTGCTATCCAACAGATGAAGGATGACGGCACACTTGCCACGCTTGAAAAACAATGGTTTAAAGGGGTTTAATCCATGATGTTCACTAAAATTATTTCAATCATTCACACATGGGGGCCGCTGCTTATTCAGGGCATGCTTATGACGATGATCGTTTCATGCTGTGGATTGGCCATTGGTTTGTGCGGCGGCACGCTTTTTGGTATTGGCAGTTGCAGAAAACTTAAAACGCTCTGGACCCCACTCATTAATTTTTACACGTTGGTCATTCGAGGAACACCGGTATACGTTCAGCTGCTTATTGTGTATTACGCGCTCCCTGAACTAATCAATATTAACCTCGGTCCGCTACAAGCAGGCATCATCGTCCTTGGGTTCAATTCAATTGCCTATGTTGCAGAGATCATACGAAGCGGCATTAATGCCGTTCCAGGCGGTCAGTGGGATGCTGCCTACGTACTTGGCTACCCACGAATCAAAACACTCACCTTAATCATTCTGCCGCAGGCATTCAAAAACATTCTACCCGCACTGATCAATGAGATCATTGCACTGATTAAAGAATCATCAATTTTGGCAAGCATCGGGCTACTGGAAATCACCAGGGTTGCCATGAACATCACAGCACAGACACTCGACCCGTTGGGTGCATATCTGTGTGTTGCCATGATTTATTTATTTCTGACAACAACCATTTCGTTTTTTGCGAAAAAAATAGAAAAGAAAATGGAGTTTGCCCATGATCACAACTAAAAATGTAGGGCTCACCATTAAACATAAAACCATTATCGATAACGCTTCCATTTCATTGCCCAAAGGGAGCATCACCGCCTTTATTGGCAAAAGCGGCGCAGGCAAAACGTCGCTGCTTAAATGTATTGCACAACTCTACACAAACTACAGCGGCGATATTGCGTATCAAGGAGTCTCACTTAAGACATTGCCCCCACAGCAACGTGTCCATGCAATTGGCTATGTGTTTCAGCAATTTAATCTTTTTCCGCATCTAACGGTCCTTGAAAATTGCATACAACCGCAGTTAGTCAATGGCACCAGTATTGCCGCCGCGCAGAAAAAGGCTGATGACTTACTTGATGCGCTTGATCTGGCTCCCTTTAAAAAAAGTTATCCCAGCGCACTTTCCGGTGGCCAGCAACAACGAGTAGCAATTGCAAGAGCATTAGCACTCGAGCCACAAGTTCTTTTGTTCGATGAACCTTCATCGGCCCTTGATCCACAAAGCACGCAAGCACTTGCTTCCCTTTTAAAAAACTTGAACCAAAAAGGCATCACTATCGGGTTTTGTAGCCACGACGTGTCATTTATCAAAAATCTTCTTGATAGAGTCTATTTGCTTGAAAATGGCAAAATTATTGATCAGTACCAGGCAACAGACAGCCAAATGCCACCAACATCAAGCCCAATTGGATATTTTTTAAGTCACGGATAGAAATGCGAAAATCATTTTAAAACCCTTAATTGGTTAGCTTCCGTCACTTATTGTTACAACTAGAAACTGTACTTAGCCGTTGCCTGTCAGGAATCGTTTCTATTTGAATTTAGTTTCATATTTTAATTTACTATTAATAATTAATACATTACAATGTGACTTTATGATGTAAAAATTCTAAGTCACAAATTTGGTATTTTTGAGGTTATTTTTGGGGGTTCCCTTGGGGGTTATGTATGAAATTCAATAAAATTCTACAATCGTTACGTACGTATTGTTTTGTTAGCTCACTTGCACTCAGCATGGTAATAAACATCTCCGCTGCTGAACAAGCAATTGCACCTAAAGCTGAACAACTGGATTGTAATAAACAAGCAATGTCTCAAGCTTTTGATTGGCTCGATCAAAAAATAGATCAAACCGAAAGTAAACACTTTTCATATTGGCCTGAGAAACATATGGTAAAACTAACAATGTGGCTCGGGGAAGATGCGCCACTATTTTATTGCAGTTGCTCAGGATTTAACTCAGGAAAGCGATCCGAATTTATCAAGAAGTTTGTTTCTAACATTGTTATCACATTTCCTAACAAGAATGACCAGTTGGTTCTCACCTCACTTGGTGCATCTGGACTTCTTATGGAATTCTTCATTCTTTATTGCCTCACTATGATCGGATATACCGATATTACGCTTATAGTTATTGATGACTACACAGATACCTATCACCAATGCGCATTAGATTTTTTAAATGAACTATGCACTCAAATGCAACCGCAGCAAATACACATTCATACATTTTGTTCAACAGGGGAATATCTTGCCGCAGTTCGCGCAAAACAAGCACCCGCAAGCCATTGTTTTTTTATGGTCGACATGGAGTTACCTGGACACGCCGAATTTAGCAACCCTTACCAAAAACAGCCAATACAGGCTACAAGCGATAGCATTTATGAACATGGCCAACCCAAAGGTTCTCAAATAAATGTATGGATCGTATCACCAATAGACGAATTACCTTATAAGCTTGCAACGATCGTATTTAGGTATGGTCCAGATTCATTATATGATGTCAGAGCTCGACTTGGAGGTGCATTGCAAAGGGCAGAGTTCGCTTATTTAAAATTTTACATTAACAGTTTATTTAAGCACATATCCCCAAAGAACTTTGTTCAGGTCCTTACTGCACTTATGAAGTCTTGTATAGACACAATTTCTCTAGAAGCAACCAATTGTCCATTCGTAGATCTCTTCCTTCTCGCGCAATCAGCATCAGCATGCCAAGCTCCACTTATCTATGAGGGACGCAAGCACCATGCCTATCCAGAAGCAGCAGTCACAATCAATCACGCTACAGCTGAAGAATATTACACCGACACCATAGTAAAATTTTATCCGCTTCCAGCATTACCAGTTCCAGCATTACCAGTCGCAACACAAAAACCGATTACTGCTCCTACTGTCAATGTCCCAGCCCAACAACTACCGGCTGCGGAGGTACCATTTTGCCATTTGCCTATAACATCGATACCAAAGGCTGACTAACAAATACAAACCATCGTAATTGCAGTAGATGCACCAATCTTTTATACTGGAAAGCCATTTTACATAACTACAATCTGTTCATTACGGTTAGGTGCTACAAAGTATGATTTGCTTACTGCTGCTCATTACCATTTACCAACTCCTTCAGGCCATGGTGCTTCCATTCATCGTTATCACACTTCTCTGCATTAATCTGCGCCGCCCCATTATTGGCAGTTTTAAAGAACGATTGGGGTTTATTCCCTGTGCTCCACGCAACAAATCTGTCATCTGGCTGCATGCCGTTTCGGTGGGCGAAGTGCTTTCTATTCAGGAACTCATTCACCTCATTAAGCAACAGAACCCCCATGCCTACTGCTACGTTACCGTTGGAACCATCACCGGCATGACCATGGCAAAGGCAAACTTAAAAGCAGCTGATACCATTTGCTTCCTACCCTATGATTTTCTGCCCATCATGCTTCTGACCTACCAACGAATTCACCCCGCAGCATTATGCATCGTCGAAGCTGAATTGTGGCCAAACTTTCTTGGGCTCGCCCGCCTGAAAAAAATTCCGTTATTTCTGCTTAACGCCCGCATCAATCCACGCTCATTGCATCGTTTTTATCGCTATAAAATCTTTTTCAAAACAATCATCGGCTCATTCAGCACCATCTTTGCGCAAAGCGAAGAGGACAAAAAACATTTTGACAACATTGGTATAGCACCAGAAAAAATTACGGTTTTGGGCAACTTAAAGGCATTTAATGTCATTGCCAAAAAAGAACGGCTGCACCATAAATCAGGTTCTGAATCTTTTGCAAAGAAATTTCAGGTTCTACTTGTCGGCTCGATGCATCCGCATGAAGATGTGATTTACCTTGAACTTTTTACCCAATTACAGCAAACACATCCACATTTAAAACTGATCTTAGTTCCGCGCCATTTTGGCTGGATCACAACACTAACCAAACACCTTACGCACACAGGAAAAACATTTTTTGTGTGGACTGACCACCAGGGCTTGACCTCATCGCACCACTTACCGTTTGAGCAAGCACTGGAGGCAACCCTGAACAAACACGATATTTTGGTTGTCTGCAAGCTTGGAGAACTTTTTAAACTGTATGCTTACGCGAACATATTTTACTTAGGCGGCACGTTTGTACCCGTCGGTGGCCACAACCTTCTGGAGCCAGCAGCCTTTGCCATACCAACCATTATTGGCCCACATTATGGCAACTGCACTGATATCGCCAATCGCCTTGAGGCATGCAGCGGCATCATTAAGGTTTCCAACCAAGATGAATTATTGGTTCAAACACGCCTTTTATTAGAAAACCGACAGCTGCAATCAACTGTCGGTCGCAATAGTTTTACGTGGATTTGTAATGAAGCACAACGCGTGCAGGAAACGCTTGAAGAACTACTTAAACATATTGTGTAAGATTATTTCTTCTTTTTCTTACCGGCCTTCTTAGTCGCCGTAGCAGCTTTCAAATAAGGCTTGGTATCAAACGCTTCTTTAAGCACTTGGTCCATATGTTCGACATAGACAATTTTAAGCTTGCCACCGAGCTCAGCCTCAAATTCTTTAACATCTTTGGCATTGCTCTTGGGAACAATGATCTTGGTAACACCAAAACGTAGCGCCGCCAGCGATTTCTCCTTCAATCCGCCAATCTGTAACACACGTCCACACAGTGTCACTTCGCCTGTCATTGCAATATCCTTTGCAACCGGAACGTGGGTTAATGCAGACGTCAGGGCAACCGCCATGGTAATACCAGCAGACGGTCCATCTTTTGGAATTGCACCTTCAGGAACGTGAATGTGAATATCAACATCGGCGTAAAAATTCTCTTTCATCCCAAAGTCTTTTGCATGCGCTCGGATGTAACTCATTGCAGCCTGGGCAGATTCTTGCATCACTTCGCCAAGTTGACCCGTAATCGTCAAGGTCCCCTTACCCTTCATCACAATCACTTCAACATCAAGCACATCGCCCCCAACTTCAGTCCAAGCAAGTCCCGTTGCAACGCCAGCCATACGATCGCTGGCCCTGTCGTCTTTTTTGAAAATTGGCGCACCGAGCCACTGTTCAATGAGTTTTTCGGTGATGGTAACATTTTCAGTTGAATCATTGGATTTTAAAATGTCCAAAATGCTTTTACGTAGGATCTTGGCAAGCATGCGTTCAAGTTGGCGCACGCCAGCTTCTTTGGTGTATTCATCGATAATTTTGCAAATCATTTTCGCAGAAATATCGATCTGTTTTTTATCTAAATGATGTTCATCAAGCAATTTAGGCATCAAAAAGTTCTGTGCTATTTCAAGCTTTTCTTGTTCGGTATAGCCCGAGAGTGGAATCACTTCCATGCGATCAAGCAATGGATACGGCACATTATCAATCACATTGGCCGTAGTAATAAACATGACCTTGGACAAATCGTAATCAATTTCAAGGAAATGGTCGCCAAATGCTTTGTTTTGCTCTGGATCTAACACTTCAAGCAGTGCTGAGGCCGGATCGCCACGAAAATCGGCAGCCATTTTATCAACTTCATCAAGCAGCATCACCGGATTACTTACTTTTGCCTTTTTCATTGCCTGAACAATTTTGCCAGGCATTGCGCCAATGTAGGTACGACGATGTCCGCGGATTTCAGCTTCATCACGCACCCCACCAAGCGATATTCTAATAAATGGACGGGCAAGCGACTGAGCTATCGATTGGCCAAGCGACGTTTTACCAACGCCAGGAGGACCAACAAGGCAAATGATGGGCGAACGCTTGAGGTTATCGCCAGCAAATTTTTTTGACGCCAGAAACTCAATGATGCGCTCTTTGGCCTTTTTCATGCCGGCATGTGAATCATTTAATATTTTTTCTGCCGCATCCATGCCAATGGTGTCTTTTGAATCAACGCCCCAGGGGATGGTCAGCAACCAATCGACGTAGTTGCGACTTACCGCTGCTTCTGGTGATGTTGGCTGCATTTGTTCAAGACGACGCAATTCAGCCTCAACTTTCTCTGCAGCTTCAGCAGACAGTTTTACTTTTTTGGCTTTTTTGCGCAGTTCGTTGATTTCTTGTTGATAATCATCGCGTCCAAGTTCACGCTGGATAGCACGCATTTGTTCAGTTAAATAATAATCTTTTTGATGTTTCTCAACCTGACTTTGCACGCGTTTGCGAATATTTTTTTCTGCTTTGAGAATTTCAATTTCTTTTTGCAGCAACACACACAATTTGAGTGCACGTTCTTTAAGATCGATGGTCTCCAAGATTTTTTGACGATCCGCAAAGCTCAAATGCATCTGCACCGCAACGGTATCGGTCAAATAATCAATGTCGTCAATGCCACGGAAAAGCCCTAAGACATCATTGGAAACCTTTTCGCTCAGTTGTATATATTCTTTGAACAAATCAAAAAGATTGCGCCAGAGCGCCAAATTTTCTGAATTTTGTTCCAGTGGCACCGACAACAAATCTTCAGCCATAACGCTGATAAATCCTTCGGTGCTCTTAACCTCGACAATGCGAGAGCGAACAATGCCTTCGATCAAAATTTTAAGCGTACCATTTGGCATGCGCGCAACCTGCAGAATTATCGCCCTGGTACCGTAGTAAAACAAATCGTCTGGCGTTGGATTTTCGATCTCCATTGACTTTTGCGAGGTGACAAAAATTTCTTTATTGCCTCGCATAGCAACATCTACAGCTTTGATAGAGATATCGCGTCCTACAACAGCAGGGACGATGCTTTTGGGTAGAGCCACGATATTTTTAAGGGGCAGAACCGGTAAGAACACTGGCTCTGCACTTGTGTATGCTTCGTTCATAATTTTTTTCTCATGATAGAAAATATGAAGGTTTATTTACGATCGATAATATCAATTTCCCCCGGCAAAGTATAGTCCTACTTGAAAACATAAACCAGCTCCTGATGGGCACTTTTGTACGTTTCCTCCGGCTTAAAATGGCTTTTCTCCGTCACAAATTGACATTTTATACCTGCACCCTATACTCCACATGACATGAAATGATACGCAAAACTGCCTAAAAAATGTCAAAATCTACTCCCCAAAAAACGCGCTTTCCTAGGCAGGAAAAGCCGCTCTTGGGGGCGGGGTATCCCGATAACAAGTCTTACAAGCGAGGTGGGCCCATGCACAACCAACCAAAGCTTTCATGGTCGGATTTGTGGACAGTGAAACCAGAGTTTAGACTCAAAGTATTTTATCTTACCTTGACATTTTTGCTCATGTCTTGCTGCCTTGTAATCTGGCGTCCACTCAAGTTGGCAATTTTTTCTAAAATGGTTGGTTCTTATCAGGTCCCTGATGCAAAATTATACTCCCTCCTTTTCGTTATTCCTCTGATTCTCGTTTATTCACTTCTTGTTGATTATCTTCGTCGTCACCACCTCCTATACTGTTTTACACTATTTCATGCCATTGGCGGTCTCATCTTCGCGTACTTTCTTTCCCATCCGGTATACGGTCTTACAAACACCATTGTAAGTTCTGACCGTTGGCTTGGCTGGCTTTTTTATTTCTTTATGGAAAGTTTTGACGCCTTTTTCTCCACCTCATTTTGGGCTTTTGCCGACTCGGTCAACAATCCCAAAGACGCCAAAAATTATTACGGCTTCTTTGTCTCCGGCTCTAAAATTGGTGGAGTTTTAGCATCTGCAGCACTCTATTTTGTTCTTTCAATTTCCTCGACACAAAGTCAACTTTCGCTACTACCAGGCGCCCTTGTTGTGGGTAGCCTCATGCTTTGTGCAGCCGCCTACGCCATTTATTCGCTTGTTAACAAAGTACCAGGGTACTACATGCACGGCTATGAAGCCACATATCAATTAGAAAAGCATCGTAAACGCTCACCACAAAGCATTTTGCAAGCACTCAGAAGTAGTATTGATGGTTTGATAATCATGATCAAAAAACCATACGTTTTGGGCATTTTTTCGCTGGTAGTATTCTATGAGGTCATGATTGTTATTTTTGATTGGTGGGTTGCCCGCCATGCCGATGCTCAATATGCCACTGTCGGTGGTATGACCGCATATTACGCCTTTTATTACTTTCTCATGAATCTGATTGGGCTTGGAATTTCCATTCTTGGCACCACTCCAATCTTGCGCCTTATTGGTATACGTTTTTCACTATTCCTGTTCCCAATTTTGTGCATAACAGCACTCATCTGTACCTATCTATTTCCAACAGCACAAACCTTCTTCATGGTTTTGGTTGCCCTTCGATCCTTCAACTATGCCTTTAATCATCCAACAAGAGAAATTCTCTATATTCCAACAACCAAAGATATCAAATTTAAAGCAAAAACATGGACCGATGCCTTTGGCTCCCGTATCGCTAAAAGCTTTGGCTCCGTCTTTAATAAACTACTCAAAACATCCGCACCTGCTGCCGCAATTATTTCGAGCTTAAGCTTAAGCTTTTGTTTAACTTTTTTATGGATTATCATTGTCTATTTTTTGGGCAGAACACTCCAGAATGCTATCGACAATAAATCTGTAATCGGTCAAGAAGACGAAGTTTCTGCTGTACAATAGGTTCTTGTTTCATTGTTCCAATTTCACATTACCAAGAGGAAAAAGAAGATGGACGTGCACAAACGAAGCGTTTTGAAAAAAATTCAGGACTACCTACAACTAGATTCGCATGAGGTCATTAAGCTGCTTTACAGCTCTATGGCCTTCTTTTTTATCATCGCAGCTTACTCAGTGCTTCGCTCGCTTAAAACCTCAGTCTTCCTCGGATTTGTTGGACGTGAATACGAGCCAATTTCAAAATTTTTAAGCATTTTGGTTATTATACCTGCCATGGTGATTCTGGCCAAAATTACCGACCGATTTAAAACACATCGCGTTGTCTATTGTTTTTTGGGTTTTTATGCCGTACTTGCAACAATTTTTACCTTTATTTTTGCTCATCCAACCTATGGTATTTTAAATACACAGACTTCTCCGTGGCGACTTGTAGGGTGGGCCTTTGAAATCAGCATGGACCTGTTCCAGGCGTTGGTTGTTGGCACCTTTTGGAGCTTTCTTAATTCAACAAGCACTCCTATTTTTGCCCGCAAATCCTATGGCTTTATTGTTGCCGGTTCACGCATCGGCGGCATAACTTCATGCCTCGTTGCATGGTTGATCCTTGAAAAAACCTCTTTTCCTGGCCACATCACCATTCCATTTTTTACCTTTGGCGCCGCACTATGTATTGCTCTGGCAGTCCTTTGTATTCACATGATTAATACAAAAGTCCCAAGTACACATATGCATGGCTACGAAGCCGCCTATCAGACAGATTTAAAACGTGAGAAGCAGAAACAAAAGACGAATGTTTTTGAAGGACTACGTCTGTTGCTTGTCGAGCCATACGTGCTTGGCATTTTGGTTCTTGTTTTTGGATATGAAATTATCAACATTATTTTTGACTACCAGATGCATGTTTTAATGTCCATTGAAACACACAATCAAGTAGCAGCCATGAGCGCCTTCATGTTACTCTATACAGGAACTTTTCAGTTTATGAGCTTCATTTTTGCCATCTTTGGCACCTCAACCATATTGAAACACGTTGGCGTCAAAGCCAGCCTGCTCATCATGCCATTGGTAACCCTTGTTTTGTCGATTATTCCAATCTTTTACCCTAAACTAATCATCTTTTTCATCATCATGGTCGTACTCCGCGCCCTTAATTATGGCTTTAACCATCCGCTTAGAGAGATTCTATTTATCCCAACAACCAAAGACATCCGCTTTAAGTCCAAAGCATGGATTGAATCATTTGGCAGAACATTGTCAAAAAGCACCGGTTCAACCTTCAATTACATCATGACCTTTTTCGCCTCCTCCTATGTATGCGTAATTGCCGCCTCCGTCATTTCCGGCATAGTTACCATCATATGGGCGTTTACGGCGCTTTTGGTAGGCAAGAAATATACCCAAACCATTGCTGATAACGTGGTTATTGGGACACAAAATGAACTTGATAAGCAAGCCTAAATTTGGTACGTTAGAGAACAGTTTTTATTGAATTTATCTGTTAAATCTTGTTTCTTAGTAACAACGGGTGGTCGCAAGACCTCAAGAAACAATAGGTAAAACCCGTGAAGGAAAAACTCCATGATCGATTTAAAAGAAATGATCGCCGCAGGCGTCCACTTTGGTCATAAAACATCCCGCTGGGCTCCACGCATGAGACCGTATATCTGGGGCGCCAAAAACCGTGTCCATCTTATCGATGTTTCAAAAACAGCATTCTTGCTTGAACGTGCCGGAAACTTCCTTAAAGAAGTCGCCAGCACCGGCGGTAAGTTTCTGTTTGTCGGCACTAAAAAGCCTGCACAGAGCATTATCGAAGGCGCCGCTAAAGCTACCAAGATGCCATACGTTATTCACCGTTGGGTCGGCGGCACGCTTAGCAACTATGAACAAGTTAAAAAGGCTATTACCCGTCTTCTCCACATGCGCGACATCATGCAAAAGTCATCTACGCATTACAAGAAAAAAGAAATCAGCATGATTCAAAAAGAAATTGCACGTTTGGAAAAGAACGTTGGTGGCATTATCGATTTTGATTATCCACCAGCAGCTATAGTGCTTGTTGATGCCAAAAAAGAACATTCTGCGGTCAGGGAAGCATCGCGCTTGAACATTCCAATCATTGCATTGGTTGATACCAACACCGATCCAGAAGGCATTTCGTTTGTCATTCCAGCTAATGATGATTCTCCAAAATCGATTGCATTCGTGCTTGCCTACCTTGAAGGCCGCGTCCTTGAAGGTATAAAAAAATAAGGAGGCGCCAAGGCCAAAGCCAAGGCAGAACAAGATGCCAAACGGGCAGCTGACATGGAAGCCAAAAAGGCCATCGCAAAAGCTGCTGTTGAAGCACACGCTGTTAAAAAAGTGGAAGTTACAGAAAAAAAAGCTGTTCCTACCACCCCTACCATCAAGATCGAAGCTAAAGCTGAAGCACCAAAAGTGAAAGCTCAGGAACCTGTACTCCAAGCTAAGGTTGAAGTAAAGGCAGAATCAGCAGAAAAAGACGTTAAAAAAACAATTGCAGCCAAAGTTGAAAAAAAACCAGCTCCTAAAAAGGCTGCTTAGTAAAAAGGAGAGATGGCTGAGTGGTCGAAAGCGCATGATTGGAAATCATGTATATCCTGAAAGGGGTATCGAGGGTTCGAATCCCTCTCTCTCCACCATACTTTGCTAAAGCATTCGTATGGTAGACAAATTGAAATACACAAAACGCATTTAGAAAATTGGGCACGATAAGTAGACGTAACGCATAATCTGTCAGGTCCGGAAGGAAGCAGCAGGGGCGCTATTTCTCTGTATCGTGCCCTCTTTTATTTAGTCTTTATTAATCGTTATCTTTGTAACATTAAATCTTTAACATCATTCGCATTTCTCATCACTGTTACTCCACCCGAGTCCAGCTTGACCGCAATGGGCGATGTATCAGAACTTTTATATCGTAAAATACTCATCAAATTTGCATTCGGCACAAAGCCGCCCACGAATATGTGAATAAATGGTAATTTGCTATACAAAGATAAGCACATTAGAAGCTCTTCTCTTAACTTTTTCGGATTACGATGCATAAGATATTCTGTAATTAAAGGTCTCAGCTTTATTATCAATAAACCAATTTCAAACCGAATTCCAGCATCAAAACCGCGGCTATCTCGTTTTTCAAGTAATTCGAAATTTATTATATTGTCTGTTTTAGGGGCACGAAGAATTATCAGCGAGCTCACAATATGCGAATCCAACCCTCCAGTATTAGGTGAATAAGCAATGTTTATTGCTTCAACTTCTTCGCACATTTGCGCGGAAGATCTTTCTACGGTAAGCCTAGGCTTCCCATCTTCATCACAACGACAAACAGCCAGAGGAGATACTAGCTCTTGTGAATCAATTAACGTAAATACATCCCCTTTTTGTCCATTATCAAGATACGCCTGCACGCTTGGATAGAGAGTAATCGATTTTACTGCACCTGTACTAAAAAGCTTTGTTTTAAACGATTCCAGTGATTTAACTACCTCTTCGGAAATTGGAGCTTTGTACATTATATCGATCAGGCTTACGTTTAGATTGGTATAGCCAGCTTTAATTATCTTTTGAATGTAATAATAATCCTGCAAACATTGTCCTGAGCCCAAAGCAACAATGTGTAAAGCCGCTGTTTTAATAGGGAACTTTTTTAAAATTTCACCAACGATAGAAGTCGAAACTTCTTTGCGCATGCTTAATGGAAGACAACCACAACATTCCATATCAGCAAATTTAATCGATACAGAATGGCCCGCAGTTTTTTCAATTTCTTTTTCTATATCTTCTAGCTCTATATCGATATCGTCTTGAGCAAACCACCATCGGTTGACTCTTGTTATCAATTTCCTAGCCCGACCATACAATGTGTTCTCTTTTTCTTCTTGCTTTTCACTTATTCGAGAAACCTTAGACGCATTTTCCTCTCGCTGGACAGAGTCTGGGTCAGGACCTTTTCTCTTCATTCCATACGACGCATCAACCGTCATTGCTAAAACAATAACGTTTAATGCAATAAATCTTGTAAACTTTTTCATAAAATAACCTTCCAAACAAACAGATGAAAATAGTCGCACCATAACATATTAACAAATTGTAATTTTTTTGCAAGCACTTTCTCTGCGCTTCATTGTGCCAAATGTATAAATATTTTCTACCTGTAACAAGCACCTTTGCAGCCACCCTCAATGTGATTACCCAAAAAACGATAAAACCCGAGCTCGCGGTGCCCAGGTTTTATCGTTAATAATAAAGAGTAAGTCGTTTTTATTCAGCACCTGCTTCTGTAAGAAGACCTATGATTTCTTCAGTATTAGCCCTTTCTGGCGAATGAGGTGCTGCCGCACCACGAGCCTGTTGTGCATACCACAATGCTGATTTACCGCTCTTATCTTTAACATTCACTTCTTCAACAGTAGGAACTAAAAGCGGTAAAAGATCATCACGAACGGCTTGCAAGCGACAATCTGACGCTTCATTTGCAACAACTGCTGCTTTGCGATAGGCATTAAGCAAAGAACGCACGATAGCAGGATGTGCCGCCTGCGCAGCATGCATTAATGCGGTCATGCCGTTCTTATCTTTGTAGTTAACATTGGCTCCCGCCGCCAAAAGTACGTTAACACTTCTTGGCAATACGTTAGAAACCGCACAGATCAACGGAGAGGCGAAACTATCTTGCTTAAAAAGTTCAAGCGACGCTCCATTTTCAATAAGACTACTAATAATCTCAGGGCGATCCTTATCTTCATAACGTTTATCTGCAGTAGAGCAAGCACATATGAGCGCCGTCACACCGTTATCGGTCTGTTCATTAATTTTTGATGTTGCACCAGCTCGTAACAGAGCATCAACCTCATCCGGTGCAAAGCATATGGCTCCTATCAACGCAGTAGCGCCATTCAAAGCGCATCTTGCATTAACATTAGCTCTATGCGCAAGTAATAATCTAGTAACCGCAGAGCGATTCATAAAGATCGCCAACATAAGAGCGGTAATCCCACCATTACACAGATTTTTATTTGGATCGAAACCTTTCGCAAGAAGCATTTTCACAATATCAACAGAACCACAAAAACATGCATAAGCCAAGGGTTTCATCTCGTACCCATCAACAATAATAATTTGGTCCATCAAACCTCTGTCGGCAGAAAAACATATTGAAACAGTTTCAACATTGTTTTGATCAATAGCATGTTTCAAATAGCTGATTCTCGCAGCAGGCGTTAACTGTCTAAAAAACTCGCCACTGGTTGCAGGACGCTTTGGCGCTGAAACTTCCTGCTCATCCGATTGCTTTCTTTTCTTGTTTCTCCATCCAAAACATCCATACGATGTTTCTGCGGTCATTGCCAATGCAATAACGCTCAAAGTAATAAGCTTCGTTAACTTTTTCATAGATACAACCTCCGATTGAAATGCTATTTGATTATTTTAATTCAAAACAATTTATTAATTTTAACAGACTGGCAATTAATCTCAATCGCCACAAATTCATACATTTTACGTAAAGTACAGCAAATACGCCGTTTTTTGCCGAAACATTTCATATAGAAAAGATTAGAAGAATTTGAATTAGAAAAGGGGCCTCCAGAAAAACTGGAGGCCCCTTTTCTAATTCTCGATCACTAGAAACAGATCACTTATTCAACAGCCCCAACGTTTTCAAGCACAGCTACAATTTTTTGTGCTAGTGCTCTCTCTGAATCACATTTTGCACTGCTTAGCTTCTGCTGGGCATACCACAATGCAGTATGACCGTCTTTGTCTCGTAAATTGATGCCACTTTCTTGTAACAAAAAGGTAAATGGTCCTGAGAAATCACTAAGACATTGTGCAATCTTTTGCTTGCTATCAGGCAATTCTTGCGCATAAAGAGCAGTTGTCTGAAATTCTGCTGAATCATAATATTTTTCTAGTAACAGATGTACGACTTCCACATGCCCACCACGCACTGCACGCATCAGCGCGGTGGCCTGGTACTCATCCTGATGGTCAATGTTTGCACCCTTGTTCAGTAACAAGCGTACTTTTTCTGTATTGCCTTTATGTGCAGCATAGGCAAGCACCGTCATCTTAAACTTATACAAACGTTCACAATCGACGTTGGTTTTCAATATTTTTTCAACATATTCCGGTTTCTGAACAAACCATAGCGCAAGACCAAGCCCTACTTTTTCTTGCGTCAGCCAAAAAATTACTCGCTTACCTTGAGGATGTGTGTCAATCTTCTGCAGAAATCTCAGCCACGGCTCCTGTCGCTCCCCTAGATCAGCCTGCGCATAAAGACTCGCAAGGTAAACAAAAACTTCTCTGGCATTGTTGTTAAGTGCATATTCAAGGATTCCGTCAGATTCCTCAAAATGTTCCTTGAGCTTATCAGCACGGTCCACGTCGTCCGCTACAAACTCTTTAACGACGTCAAGATTGTTGTAAGCAATTGCATCAATAACAGACTCTTCATCAGAATTATTTTTATCGCTAGCAACCACCGCACCTGCTTCCTGCTGAATAGTAAACTCCACCGGCTTTGTTTTCTTTTCTCTTTTCCAACAACAACACCCATACGCCACATCAGTGGTCATTGCCACGGCAACAAGGCTTACGACCACAAGCTTGCTGAATATATCCATCAACGAACCTTTCACAAAAACTACCAAACTTATGTATAACGACTGCAGCATATTATCAGATTCTTTGATCCCAGAAAATAAAAAACCGAGCACGATGCTATCGCACCACGCCCGGTTTTCTTTGTTCGCTCTTCTGAAATGTAATTTGTTTTTTATAACGTAGCCCCGGCTTCTTCAAGCATCTTTATGATATTTTCTCCGCGCTGTATTTTGAGAGCCATTTCTTTACGTTCTACAGATCCTCGAGGTAGCTGAACAATTGCCGTATTTGCTGTCTGGAGAGCTTTTCTTGCATACCACAATGCAGTATGCTCATTTCTATCTTTAACATTCACCGAGGCGGCAATATCAACAATAAGAAGCCGCTGTTCAAGCGATGCATCTTGTATATGATCCAACCTTGCCACTTCATCCAACATCGCCTGCATCTCTGCAGGAAGCGCAACTTTAGCACTTTCTATAGCGCTTGCTTCCTTACGGTAAACACAAAGTAAATCGTATACCATCCCCATGTTTAACTTATTTGCAGCATGTATCAAAGCGGTCTTCCCATCTTTATCTTGATAATTTATATCGGCACCGGCATCCAATAACACTTTAAAACTTTACGGCTTTCTCATTAACATCGCACGGCTTTAGGGAAGAAGGGCAAAAATACACAGGGCTCTACCAAAATATTGTTCCACATTTTGACAATAGTTTGTGCATCACTTTCCCCACCGTTATACTGGCGACGCTTGGGTTCATCCTTCGATACAATTTGCTTCGCAAATCACTCAGGACGAACGGAATTTAGAATATTTTTGAATGCTTTTGTAATGGTGAATAAACCAATGATTGAAACACAAAACCTTAACCTGGCGCGTAAGTGGCGGCCACAAACCTTTGAGCATGTCGTTGGCCAAGACATTGCCATTAGAATGCTGAAAAACAGTCTGTATTTGGACAAATTTTTTCCTGTGTATTTGTTTGCCGGCCAACGCGGTTGCGGTAAAACATCAACCGCCCGCATCTTTGCTGCTGCCATTAACTGCGCACAACGCACTGCGTTCCAGCAAAATCCAACGCTTGTCATTCCATGCCTCACGTGTCCTTCGTGCACAGCCATGCTTGGTGGCAATCACCCCGATTTTATTGAAATTGATGCCGCATCACACACCGGCGTTGATAACGTTCGCCAAATTATTGATGCATCAAGCTACATGCCCCTCATTGGCCAGAAAAAAATATATCTGATCGACGAAGCGCACATGCTCAGCAAAGCAGCATTCAACGCCTTTTTAAAGATCCTTGAAGAGCCACCTGTCACCGTCCACTTCATTCTGGCAACCACTGAAACACCCAAGATTCCCGCAACGGTGCTTTCCCGTTGCTTCCAGGTCATTTTCAACCCCATTCAATCACCAGACTTGCATGCACACCTGACAGCAGTGTGCGCCAAAGAAAACATCACCATCGACCAAGCGGCCATCGACATGATCCTTGATGAAACCGAAGGATCAGCACGTGATGCCATCAATCTGCTTGAGCGCATCCGCTTTTCTGGCACTCATATCACCGAACAAACGGTACTGGACGTACTCGGAAAAATCAGCCACAAAGACCTTTTTACGCTTTTTCAGTTGATTATCGGGCAAAAAGCGCACGAGCTGCTTCTTCACCTTCAAACCATCAATTTTCAGCAACGTTCGCCACAGTTGTTATGGGACATGCTAATTCATGTCTGTCGCAGCCTGGTCTGGATTAAATATGGCGTAACCCAAAAGCAAAACGCCCATGCCGCTGAATTACAACAGCTGGCACAGGCATGCTCCTTAGGGCGACTGAACGCCATCATGTCGCTCCTGTGGACTCAGGAAGAAATTTTCTTAAAAACGAACAAAAAGCACCTGTTTCTCGAAATGGTACTCCTCCAGCTCTGCCAACAGGTCGACATTGCTGATTTACAAGAACTGGTTAATGCCTGCAAAACAGGGACCCTAGCACAACAATCAGCTCCTGCTCCAGAACCGGCACATAGCGCATCTCCAGCAGCAGACGCCACTCCAACACAAGGAAAAGCTGCAGCCTCCGAGTCTTCGGCCACACAGCAGCCTACACTACAAGCTGCTCCCGCCCCTCAGCAACCCCTCCTACGCCCAGGTGGCTACGGAGGGCAGGCAACCGCACAGAATTTAACGCCATGGACGTCATTTCTGCAAAGCCTGGCACAAGCCAATGACCCTTTTTTGCACTCAATTTTCACCCAAGCTACCTTTGTCAAAGAGGACAACAAGCAGATTTGTGTTCAACTCAATACTAACAGCATGTTTTTTAAGAACAAAATCGAAGAAACCAAGAACATCTGGCAACCTGTTCTGGAAAGCGCTTTTCCAGGAAACACCGGCTTGATGTTCCTCACCGCACCACAACAAGCTCTTATCCCACAACCGCCAACGGTGCAACCAATAGCTACCCCACGCCCTCCGTTACCTCAAACAAGGCCTCAACCCCCTCCAGCTAGGCCTTCTGGACAAGAAACTGAATATCTAGCGATAAAAAATGCCGACCAATGGCCACAAACGGCCTTGCTGCTTAGCTATTTCCCGGGTAAAATAAAGAAAATAAAAACGGAAGGCATATGAAAACACAATTAGAATACCCAAAAGTTTTACTCGTCGGTCGTACCAACGTCGGCAAATCGACCCTATTTAACAGACTTTCAGAACAGAAACGAAGCATCGTTTTTGAACGCGAAGGCGTCACCCGTGATTACATTCAAGAATTAATCACCTGGGATGACAAATCATTTCTTATGGTCGATACCGGCGGATTGTCCTTTGATCGGCAACCTGACGATATTGGACAACAAGTTCAGAAAAATGTTCTCAATCTTTTATCGCAAGCCGCCTTGCTTTTATTTGTTGTTGATGGCAAAAACGGACTTACGAACGAAGATGTTCGCATCGCTGAAATTTTACGTAAAACCAATAAGCCGGTTTTCCTGCTCGTCAACAAAGCTGACAACCAGCGCGCCATCGAAGACAACTTGCCCGACTTTTACACGCTTGGTTTTGATAACGTGCTGTTTGTTTCTGGCATTCACAGCATGGGCATCGGCGGACTCCTCTCTGCCATTGTCGAACAAATTCCTCTGCCAACTGAAGCGGAACAACAGCAACCAACGTACAAAGTTACTATTATCGGCCGTCCAAACGCCGGCAAATCATCACTCATGAATTTGCTTATCAACACGGAACGTTCCATCGTTTCCCCTGTTGCCGGAACCACACGCGAAGCAATTTCAGAGCTCACCTATCACTGCAACGATCTGGTGCAAATCACCGATACCGCTGGCGTACGCCGGTCACGTAAGATCGATGACGAACTTGAAGAGCTGATGGTCAGAAATTCCCTACAGGCAATCAAAGAAGCCGATATCGTTCTGATAATGATTGACGCCTCAGAAGGCAAAATAGCCGACCAAGAGCTCAAACTGTTGTTCTATGCTTACGAACACAAAAAAATGACCGTCGTAATCTTCAACAAGGCAGATTTGCTTGATGATTACAAACACATGATGCTTGAGCAAAGCATCAAAGAATATGAATTTATTCTCACAAAACTTCCACAACTCTGGACATCATGTTTAACCAAAAAAAATGTCAGCAAGATTCTGAGTGAAATTCAAAGACTATGGCTTCGTTGCATGCAAACATTTGATCCGGCAGAAGTTGATGAGATTGTTAAAAAAGAGCTTGAGCACAAGCATTTATATCACACCACCAAGCAGCTCAAAGTCAGTTCAATCAAGCCATATCCTGCAGCAACACCAACATTTATACTCACGGTCAATTATCCAGAATGGTTTGGAGCAAGTGAACTTGGGTGCATTGAAAACATTCTGCGCGATCATTACGATCTGGTTGGCTGCCCGGTCTCATTTATTTTGAAAGAAGACGCCTGATGTCACTATTGCGAGTCGATAATCTTAGCCAGATCCTCGGACGCAAACCAATTTTATCATCAATCAGTTTTCAGGCCGACAAGCAACATGTAGTCGTACTTCTCGGCCCCAATGGTGCCGGCAAGACGACGCTGCTCAAAACCATCATCGGCCTGATTCCAACACCAGCCAACACTATTACCTTTGACAACATTGACATTAGCAACCTTCCCATTCACCAACGCGTCGAGCGCGGCCTGCTTTACTTACCGCAACACACGTCACTGTTTCAGGACATGTCGGTACTCAACAACCTCAAAGTTGTTTATCAGTACCATTGCGGCTGGAAAGACCAGCCCTGGGAAACGTTTTACCAAGAAGCAATCAAATGGCTCGAAGCAACACATTTGGCTCACGCACTTACCCAAAAAGCAGGCACACTTTCTGGCGGCCAAAAACGTAAGCTTGAAGTGGTACGATCATTACTCATGAAGCCAAAACTGGTTCTTTTAGATGAACCATTTGCCGGCGTTGACCCAAAATCGATTTACGAACTAAAACAAATCTTTGTTGACCTTGCTTCGTCGGGCATCGGTGTTGTTATTTCCGACCATCATGTCGACCAACTGCTCTCAATCGCACAAACTGTTTATGTTATTGTCAGCGGTCGAGTGGTCAGTTCAGGATCTATTAAAGAAATCCTAGAAAATTCGTATACTAAGGAGAGTTATTTAGGAACAGAGTTCCATGAAGAAATGGCCCAGCGCTATTTATAACCAAAAGGAGTAGTTATGGACATCAAAATCACATTTCACGGCATGCCTCATTCCGAACCGCTTGAGTTGCACTCACGAGAAAAACTAAAAAAAATCACCGCAATATTAAAAGCTCAAGCAGAGGCAACACCATTTACTATTGAGCTCTGGCTTGATGCGCATAAACTTCACCCACATCACGCCGCAAAATTGCATGTCAAAACGCCAATTTTTGATATTCACGCCGAAGACGACGGACCTGACATGTACATCGTTGTTGATACGGTCATCGACACCATGATCTCATTGGTCAGGAAAGAAAAAGAAAAATTTTTAGGGAAAATTCAACGACCAGAAACTGATAAGAAAAAATTTTCTCGTTAATTTAAAAGCCGGCACGCCACAATGTCGCTTGGACGATCAGTGGCAACACCACAATCCCCAATGTAATTCCAATCAAATCTTTGAGCCGGCCCCAAAATTGATCCTCAAACGGCGGTGTAGTTAGTGCATATACCGCCGCTCCCACACACATACAGGCAGCAGCGTACAGGGCTACATAATTTCGTAACGAGTACGCTAGCAACAGTAAAAAACCATTACTTGCCGCAAATCCAGAGAAAATTGTTATATCGCGAAGTAATTCATCGTATAACTGAACGCTCTGCCGCCAGCGTAACGCAACAAGGATAATGCACAACACGGCAAGAAACACAAACAACCAAAAGAAAAATGTGCATACCGGACCGGACTTAAGCCACCCAACGATCAAGCACCACACACGTTGCAGCCCCTCGACCGGTTCAAAGTCTTTGGCCATATCGGCGCCACCACCAAGGTTATAATGCGTCGTTTCATACAGTAAATGGCTCTCAGCAATGGGAACAACAGGTTGCACCGTATGAGCACAGTTCAGCACTCTGTGCTGGATACCAAAACATTTGATCAAAGGAACGTGAGCCGTCCACGGTTGAACAGTTCCCTTTTTACTCATTATAAAACATGAAAGATACAGATGGACATCGCTCAAATCATTTTTGAGTTTTTCTATGTTCTTTTCATCACAAGAAAATGAAAGCCATCCGGTAAAAGAATCAGTAAACAACGCCTTTGTTCGTTTGAATGATTCAGAAAATACTTTAACTGCATGCGGCAAAGGGTGCCAGGAAATCAGGCGCATTGGCATATGGTCAACAGAAAATTGCAACGAATTTTTTACAACGCCACGAACCTTTTCATCAAAGCTTAATCGAACCCAAATTTTCTTACTTAACACCATGTCATCAAAATCATTTGTAATTTCAACTGAAAGTGCTTGTAGTTGGCACGGCAAAAAGCACATTACCAAAGCAATGAAGATTCTTACCACGAGAGTAAACATGAATAAAAACTCCTAAGTCTTTTTTTTACCAAACGCAGCATGCTATGGTGATGCAACATAGCGTGCTACTTATGCAAGCTTAGATGCAAATGTGCTTTATAGTCAAAGGAAAAACCATGCAAAGCAACCGTTTTTTTATCGCCATCATCTTTCTTGCGTGCTTCGTTGCCTCTCTTGTTATGCACCCTGCCTACACAACCCCGCGCAAACCGCGACTCGTTGTAGTCTTTGTCGTTGACCAACTCGCGTACCACTACATTCCCAAATTACGCCCCTATTTTCGCTACGGCCTGAAGGAACTTTTTGATCAAGGCGTCGTATACACCAACGCCTTCCAAGCTCATGCCATACCTGAAACAACCCCCGGTCACTGTGCTCTGAGCACTGGAACATTGCCAAAAGACCACGGTGCTATTCTGAATCAATGGTTCGATCGCTCGTATCACAAAGTCGATTTTGATGCCGAAGTTATCAAACCAATTGTCAGCAATGGCGCGGCATCTTCCGATCACACCACCATCGAACCAAAAACAATGGTTGACGGAATTTCTGACCAATTTGTTATGGCCAGCAAAGCACATGAACACAATTATGCTTTTGCGATGGCACTTAAATCGCACCCCGCTATTGCTGTTGCAAACCAACTTGGTAAAGCTCTCTGGTTTGATGTCAAACTGGGAAAATTTGTTTCAAGTTCAGTCTTTTTCGAAAAACTCCCTGGATGGGTCAACGAGTTTAATCACTATCACCAAACAGAACGGTTGACTGAAACAACCTGGCGCTTGGCCTATGGCTATGACAACGAAGCCTACAATTTCAACGATATTCGTAATTATGATTACGCAGGATATCCCTTTAGCATGGTAACCCAAAAAAAGATTCCTATTAATCACCAGGAAGAGTCGCCCTATGACCTTTTTACAAAAACCCCTGAAGCTAGCAACTTGCTTATTCAACTTGCCAAAGCATGTATTCAAAACACATTTCAGGAGCCAACCGATCGGCTGCTCCTGTGGGTCTCACTGAGCAATCTTGATTTGGTATGTCATTATTACGGACCGCATGCCATTGAACCAATCGATACTGTTTACCACCTTGATCGCCAAATCCATGATTTAATGGGCTTTGCTCGACGCCGCCTTGGAGAACGTAACTGTCTCTTTGTCCTCACGGCCGACCACGGTATCGCTCCAATCCCGGAAATTGTTAACAAACAGGGACTTGTCATGGCAAAACGAATCATGGCCGAGCCACTTATTGATGCTATGAATGCGCTGATTGAAAAAAACTATAATCTTAAACATGTTGTCAAAACCTTCGAGCCAACATTTTTTGTACTTAACCACGAAATACTGGCAACCGTTACCCAGGAAATTCAGCAAAAAATTGTTATGGATTTAAAAAATTTCTTGCTTCATCAGACAGGAATTAAACATGTGTGGGCTGCTGATGAACTGCAGAACGCCATTTTTGAACCAGACCAACTTGAAAATTTTTACAAAAACCAAATGTATCATAACCGATTGGGCGACATCATTTGCATGCCACACCCCTACTGTTTGCTTACCCATTATCCAACAGGTACCAGCCACTTAAGTCCTTATGATTACGACACTCACATACCCCTTGTCCTCTATCAGAAAAAACGTTTTGCAAAAAAGACGGTCAATGATAAAGTGTGGGCTGGCCAACTTCCTGTTACTCTGGCACGCATTTTAGACATCAACCAACCATCAGCGTCAACGTATCCTCTTCTACCTTCATTGGATACGGCACTTTAAACAATTCCCTATTCCACATGTCACATTCGTGCTCGTCAGTTAAATAGCATTATGTGGCCACTTTTGCATTACATTTTCTTCTTTACATTTTTTTCCAATATGCAACCCTTAGTGCTATTCGTGCGGAATTTGACACTCTTTTTTTACAATGTCACAAGTGCAAACTGGCATTTAGTAGAGGTAAATCATGCTCTCTGTTCTGGCAAAATTTTCTGGAATTCGCAACAAAGGTGAATCACTAAGAAAAATTTTAAGCTATTGGATACCAGAGGTTATTTCAAACACAATTTTAGTTACACTTCCCCCTCTTGTAGATTCTTGGATTATTGCACAGTTAGGCTCCATCACGCTCTACGGTGCGGTTGGAATGGGGGCGAGCATTCTTCACACCTTGGTCAAACTTTCAGAAGCAATCCCTGTTGCTGCGATTGCTATCATCGGTCGTCACAATGGCGCCAAGGAGTATGAAAAATGCGGCGAAGATTTGGGCGATACCTTTTGGACAACGTTCATCATGGGCTTTTTTCAATTTGCACTCTTCTTTTTATTCGCAGATAACATGTTTCATTGGCTTGGTGTTTCAGACGAGATGGTCGCCTATGGAACTCCATTTCTCAAAGTAAAATCATTCGGTTATTTTTTAGCGTTCTTTACGCTTGGTCTGATCGGCTTTATGCGTGCGATCAAAAATACCCGCTTCCCCATGATTCTGAATATTATCGGCGTAGTAAGCTTTGTATTTTTTGACTATACACTGGTGTTAGGTAAATGCTTCATGCCGCAAATGGGCCTATTCGGCTCCGCTATTGCTACCGTCATTCAATATGGTGTCATGGCAATCATCGCTTTAATCTATTTATTAACAAAAGTTGAATACCGAAAATATTTCCAAAGAATGTTCTTCCTTACCGTAAAGCCAAGCCGAATGCTTCATCTTCTCAATTTAAGCTGGCCAATCATTATCGACAAAAGCACCATTACACTTGGGTACATTTGGCTTGCCAAAATGATTGCGCCCTTAGGAGAACAGGCCATTGCAACCTTTGATGTCGTCAACAAGCTTGAACGTTCAGCATTCGTTCCTGTGATGGCATCGGCAACCGTGATTACTTTTCTGGTAAGCAATACCCTGGGTGCTCGCGATAACCAAGGCGCCACCGATAACATTAAAAAAATCTATTTGTTCACCTGCGCTACTGTTTTCCCAATTTTGATTTTGCTGTGCCTTAAAGCTAACTATTTTGTGAGCTTTTTCGATCCAGGCAACAAATTTACTTACTTTGCTGCTACCGCACTAACACCGGTAAGTCTTTTGGTCTTTTTTGATATCACCCAGGTCTTTTTAGCCGGCGCATTACGCGGTGCTGGCGATGTACGCTTTGTTATGTGGAGCCGCGTCATCAGCTGCAGTCTGCTGCTGGCACCTGCTGCATACATTTTTCATTTGCTCCCTGGTATTAGCAATATCACCAAATTTATCTTGATATATGGATCATTTTACTTAAACACGTTATTGTTGAGCGGTGCATACTACTGGCGCATCAAGAGCCACAAGTGGCAAAATCAAAATGTTTGATTTTAATAAAAAAAGGGACCGTCGGTGACAACATTTAATCGAGATGAACTGGAACATATAGCTCATCTTTCAGCGCTTAAACTGGAAGAACAAGAGATTGAATTGTTCATCAAACAAATTAAACAAGTCTTGACCTACGTTGATCAACTCACAGAAGTTACTGTTTCACAACAAGTTTTTCCCGTACGCAACAGCAATGTGCTACGTGAAGATCTGGCTATCAAAACCAACAGTAAACCTATTCTGGCGTTAGCACCACAAGCTGACGATGGTTACTTTTCAGTACCAAAAATTCTTGATGACAAATAATAAGGTAAGCAACCATGAACCCATTTAGTACCATTCAAGACATTAAAAAAGCGCTCGATCGCAAAGAATGCAGTCCACAAGACGTCGTCACGTTTTATCGCAATCGCATAAAAAAACATAATCCAAAACTTAACAGCGTTCTTGAAGCATTTGACGATGTTAACGTTGACGCACATGATCCACACAAGCCGCTGTCCGGTATTCCATTTATCCCCAAAGATAATATTTGCCAGACAGGCCGCTTAACAACCGCTGGTTCAAAAATTTTGAGTAACTATAAGGCTCCCTACGACGCTACCGTAATCACACGGCTACAAACCAATGGAGCCATTTCAATCGGTCGCGGCAATTGCGACGAATTTGCAATGGGAAGCTCGGGCGAATATTCAGCGTACGGGCCAACCAAAAATCCATGGAATCTTGAGTGCGTTTCGGGCGGTTCAAGCTCCGGCCCAGCTGCTGCTGTTGCTGCAGGCCTTGTGCCTTTTGCCCTCGGTACAGAAACAGGGGGCTCGGTGCGAACACCGGCAAGTTTTTGCAACTTAGTCGGCATGTATCCAACCTACGGACACAATTCTCGTTATGGCATCATTGCATTGACCTCATCAACCGACCAAGTCGGTCCATTCACCCACACGGTTTACGACAATGCCTTGGTAATGTCAGCCTTGTCCGGCGCCGATTCGCATGATGCAACATCGCTGCAAATAAAATCACAAGATTACACCAAAGAGCTTGATGGCAAAATGCCCGCAAACCTTACCATTGGCGTTATCAAAGATGCATTGGAATCAGAGGGCGTCGACCATGAAGTTCGTGCCATTTTTATGCAGAATCTTGATCAGCTCAAAAAACTTGGTGTCAAAATTGTCACCATCGATATCCCACTGCTCAAGTATGGCATTGCGCTCTATTTCATCATCAATCGCGCTGAAGCTGCCTCAAACCTCTATCGTTATGACGGCTCGCTCTATGGTATGCGCAACACAAGCGCCACAGATCTTTTTGAGATGTACAAAGCAACACGCCATGATGGTTTTGGCGCAGAACCAAAACGACGCATTCTCGTCGGTAATTATGTCCTTTCTGCAGGGCACAAAGATGCGTACTACAACAAAGCCAATGAACTTCGCAATATGTTACGAGCAGAATTTGAGCAGGCATTCAAAGATGTGTCGTTACTCGTTAGTCCAACAACACCAATGTTTGCTTTTAAAATTGGCCAGTTTGACCAAGATCCTGTTGCCATGTACATGGCCGATTATTTTCATGTACCCAACTGTATCATTGGCACACCAGCGTTGTCATTGCAGGCTGGTCTTTCAAAAAATAATTTACCGGTTGGCATGCAATTTATGGGTCCACGCTTAAGTGAACAACTCATTTACAAAGTTGCACACGCTTTCCAAATTTCAACCGACCATCATCTAAAAACACCACACGGTTATGAATAATCACTTTTGGCACGAAACATTTGCAATCGGCAATCTGATAGTTCCTCGGTTTATGTCCGCCCCGCTGGATGGTTTAACTGATTCGCCATTCCGTCAACTCATCCGACGTTTCAGCCCAACCGAATTACTGTTCACCGAAATGCGGCACGTTGGGCACATTGCACACGCAAAAAATGCACAGCCATTTACCTTTGCCCCCTGCGAACAACCACTGGCATTTCAATTCTCAGCTAATGCCAATGGCATCAAATTTATCGATAAAGCAATTAACCGCGTGCTTGCACACAATTTCGTCATGATCAATCTCAATTGCGGCTGCCCAGCCAAAACCGTTGTTAAGTCGTCATGCGGCTCCGCGCTCATGGCTGATCCTGAGAATTTGACAACCATCATGAAACAATTTGTCAGCAGCATTAACAATCGGGTGCCATTCACGGTTAAAATGCGCGCCGGCTTTAAAATTAAAAACGCACTTCAGATCGCACAGTTATCTCAAGACTGTGGCGCCGCCGCCATCATCATTCATCCACGCACACAACCAGAAGGATTCGCAGCACGGCTTGATTTTGAATTGGTCGCCACAATCAAAAAATCTCTTCACATTCCAGTTATTTTTTCAGGCAACATCAATTCACTCAACACAGCACAAAAAACGTACGATGCCACTGGCGTTGATGGCTTCATGGTTGGACGTGCGCTGTGGGGTTGCCCATGGAAAATTCGTGAAATTACTGATGCGGCCAAAGGCACACAATTTACGATAGCGCCCCAAGAAATTGTCGCCCTGTTAACCGATCACTTAGATCTCAACACCAGTTTTTATGGGCCAAAAGGCTTTGTCATTCTCAAAAAGCAAATCCCTCTGTATGTTCGCTCATTGCCTGGCGCAGCGACATGGCGGAAAGCACTGTTGCATTCGCAAACCGAAGTAGAAATGCGTGGCATACTCACTACTATTGCTGAGGAACTTAATCGTGCATCCATTGTTTAAAAAATTTTTATATGCTGCCTGTTTCATTGCTCTTGGCACATTTACCATGCGCCAGTTGCTTTACTTTCAACAAGGATTTTTTGAGCGCACAGCGGCATATCTTACCTACCCATTCTTCAGCCTTGGCAGCGCCATTTCTAATTCCATCAAGCAGGCGTCAACTGAAAAAGAATCATATAAAATATTGCACATGAAATACCAAAAACTTCAGAGCGATTACCTTGCTGCAATTGATCAAATTATTTCTTTGCACGCCACGTGTCATGTACACGACAACATCAAGGAACTTTTGCAATTTCAAGAACGGTACACAAAGCCTCATGGCATTAATGCAAAAGTTTTAACTAAAACAATTTCAGCACAAGAACATTCTTATCTTATTAATCGTGGTTCATCTGATGGCGTTACGGTCGACTCCGTCGCATTGTACCAAAATCACATCATCGGACGCGTCACACACGTCTACGGCACCTATAGCAAAGTCCTACTCATTACAGACCGCCGCTGCAAAGTGGCAGCCTATTCCGCCACAACACAGGCATCCGGCATTGTCCAAGGCTCTAACACCATCAGTTGTTGTGACTTTACTTACGTTAATCACCTTTTTTCGATCAATGACAATGATCTGATTATCTCAAGCGGCCAGGGACTCGTATTTCCTGAGGGCTTTTGTTTAGGGAGAATTGTTGTGCACGCGCTTAAGCCTAAAGATTTATATCACTACGTACAAATCGAACCGATGGTCAACTTTGAAGCGTTGCAGTACTGCACAATTATTGATCCTGCCACCATCAAACCTCTTTAACAAAAACAAAGGCTGTCCTCGCCTTTTTTCCATTATTCTGGTAGAAATAAGAAATCGTTGTGCGCCCGTAGCTCAATTGGATAGAGTGTCGGACTTCGAATCCGCAGGTTGCAGGTTCGAGCCCTGCCGGGCGCACCATTTTTTTGACATTATTTTCGTGCCTATAGCTCAGGTGGATAGAGCGAGCGTTTCCTAAACGCTAGGCCGCAGGTTCGAGTCCTGCTAGGCACACTCCTACACTCTACGCCCTACGGGCGTATTGAATTCATTTTGAGCACATTGCGACGGTTAAAAGCTATTGTATAAAACTCCAATGTCTTTCATGTTTCATTTTCTATAATCTTTGCTACGCTACATCGGCCGTTGAGAAAAAAATAATTCTTGTTTTTGATGGGAGTAGTCATGATAGCAAAAAAGCTTTTATCGTTGATTATGTTCGCGTATGCCACTACACAAGCAACCACATTGCATACTCCTGACAACTATGTCCAAAGTTTTGCACTTCATAGCTACAACCATCGCATCGAATACATGAACGAAAATAACACGCTCATCCTTTACGCAGATCCTAGTACCATCGTAGCTATTCTTAAGTTCGTTTGTGCGGCTGCATGCGGCGTTGGTGGATTTACTATAACAGCGGCTGGGCTAACCTCGTCTCACCAGGATGGCGTTGTCATGAGCATGTTAGTAGGAATCCCCATCTGCCTGCTGGGAGCATGGCTCGGATTTGACGCTCTTAACGATATGTCAATGCAACAGCGCGGTAACGTGCCGTACCTTACGTTTGACAATCAGGGACTCCGACTTTTTAACAAACGCCAACTTTACTGGAACGATGTCGATCATATCGAACTACGTTCTGTCGTCAAAATGAATCAATATGGCATGGAAGAATCAAGAACACGAACAGCCGATTTTGTTAATCCCTATTCAACTGTCTTATTCAGCATCGGTGAACATAATGAGTACTTGCCGGTATCATTTGAAAATCTTATTGCCATTGCAACACATTACATTGAACAATACGGTTCGAAGCTCACACGACCATCAAGCAATCTTGTCGTAACATCACAGTGTTCAATCGTCCCAAGCCGTTACTAATCCAAGCAAAAATACCAACACAAAATCAGAATTTCTTTTTGTCTTTTTTTTATGGCCTAAAAACGCTTCTTTCTCATTAAATTAAGCGTTTGCGACCAATCTATTCTGCACGTATAGTTAAGAGGTGCGCAGCCCTGGGGGGATCGCAGGATTCAGTTATCACAATCGTTTTTTCTCTTTGGTGAGGAGCCTCTGTCATGGTCATAAAAAAATTATTGCCTTTGCTCTTTCTTTCATGCACAACAGCGCAAGCAATGCAATGTCATTTTGATTCTTCTAACGCTACTTACTCCAACAATATGCCTGATACATATATTCAAAATTTTGCATACAGCAAGCACAACCAACGCGTTGCATACACCAACCTCAACAACACACTCACCCTGTATGCCGCACCAAGCTCCATCACGTCACTGCTATACTTCATCATAGGATCTACTCTCGGTATAGTTGGCATCGCTGCACTTGCAGACTCCACAAGAGGCCATGAAAATTCTTTGGCCAGCGCCATCATCGGCATTCCATTTTCTTTCTTAGGCGCATGGGTTGGCGCAGCAGCCCTCTCCGATATTGCTATAAAACAAAGCGAACGCGGCACTTCGTTCATTACGCTTGATCAAGAAGGACTCAGCTTTTTTAATAAATACAATCTTTATTGGAAGAACGTCCATCACATTGAAATTCGTTCGGTAGTAAAAACAAATGCGTATGGACATGAAATTTCGCGTACAAGAACGGCAAACTTTGTCAATGAAGCTGCCACGGTGCTTTTCAGCATGGTTGAAACAAATGGTAATTTGCCAATATCATTTGACGAATTTATTGCAGTTGCCAGACATTACGTAAAAAAATACAGCTTTAATCAAAGCGACCCTGTGCTTCATAGCGATCCAGTGCTATACACAGTTGTTACAATTCCACAATATCCTACAACGCGCTCAAGAATCATACCTTGTGGCACTGACCCTTTCTGCCCCGGTTCTCGCATTGTCATGGAACCTTGTGTAGTCCAAGTACCTACGCCATGTTGCGCTCAACCGCAACCAATTTGTTGTGCTACCCCTGCACCGGTTTGTACCACATCAACCAACTATGGACGTACTGAAAGAAGATAAATCTTTTTGAAGTATTTGAGGCATTTAGCGCATAAACGCCATGAATGCCTCAAATGCTATCAATACTATGATAACAATGGTCAACAGCTCTTCGTGGATAGTATCAAGACGCGCCTGATAAACCGAATATAAGTCGTGAATAATATCGAGCTTCCTATTAATCGAATCACGCCATTCTCGAATTGATAATTTTTCAACAAGCATCGAATACAACTTTGAATAAAATTCATCACCAGCCAACTTGATACTATTTTCAAGGCGTTCGGTAACTACTGAAATATCCACCCGCATCTTAGCAAGGCGCGATATCGGCAAATCAATACGTTGCCCCAAAAATGGTATGTACGCCTGGAGTGGCACCTGATACGCCTGCTGCGCATAAAAGTAATTTAATTTCTGGTCAAGAATGCGGTCAAAATACTGCAATTCAAGTTTTTGAATATTAGCGGACTCAAAAAATTCCAGCGGCTCAAAATACTCATCATCATAAATAAAGGCAGCAGCACTATCTACAATAATCAGGTCCTGGCCGTAATATCCGATACTGGATGCTAAAATCTCATCCATTTGGTAATCGGAAAGTGCATATACCTCCAAGCGCAATAATGATGCAATTTTGCTGCCGTACAATTCTTTAAACTCTTCAGGAGTTACTTTTTCCTTCAATGGGTACACATGCAGCGCAAAATATGAGTTTTTGATGCTATAAAAACGTGGCTGCTTGATCGCTGTGTAAATCTTTTTAAACGATTCTTTGGCATCAATTTCGCTTTTTTCATCAAAATTCTTTTTGATGTCGATAATTTTAATTTTTAAATCTTCAAACGAATCTTCAAACGGAATGCGATAACAAAAAGAAAGCACGCCAAAATGGTGTACTTTGCTTGAAATACAACTTGATTCAACTACCCCACCTATGCCACCCTTAGCCGGTTCATCCGGCATGCGAAATGCAAGCGGAATATGATAATTCTTAAAATATGCCGACAGTGGAATGACACATGTTTGGAGCAATCCTTTTTGTTTGATTTCTTCAAGGTTTATATCATCACCTACATCGTAGGCATAAAACAATAAAATATTTCCTTTAAAAACATTTTTTGACTGTGCTTGCGCAGCTTGTTCAGCAATATCCATATTTTTACCTTTCTATCACGTGTCCCCACCCGTTGTATGTGTACATCACCATAGTGTAGCACACTGCTCAGACGGCAATGCAAAGAGTTTGGTAATATCAAATACCGAGCGGCATCCTGCAGCAACACCTGCCTGCAGATCTCGCGCTTCGTTGCCAAAAAGAATCGACTGCGACAGATCAATACTGTAATCCTGCGCAGCCTGTAGCAGCATCCCCGGCTTTGGCTTGCGACAATCGCATACAACCTGATACGACGGTGTCACTGCATTGGTTGGGTGATGCGGACAAAAATAAAAATCTTTAAATTGTACCCCATGCTGGGCAAATAACCGTGCAACGTACTGGTTGGTTTCATGTACAAAGTTTTCGTCATACATCCCGCGTGCAACCCCCGATTGATTGGTAATAACAAACAGAAGATAGCCTTGTTGCTGGCATAATTGCGCAATTCTGACCGCCTCTGGCAGCAGTTTAACATCTGCAATGCGGCTGAGATATGAAACATCTTCAATCAATGTTCCATCACGATCAAAAAATGCTGCTTTATACGGTCGCGGGTGTTTCATGTGCTTCCATAAATGCTTTATATTCACGCAAAAAATTGGCCGCAAACTGAACCGCTTCATGGGATGAGCCGGTATTTTCCAAAAGAACAACCATAACAAGTGGCTTCTGTCCTTTGTAAGAAAAATATCCCGCAAGCCAACCATGCTCGAGCAAGTATTTGTTGTTATTTTTCTCTTTGGTCAAACTACACGTTTGAGCCGTTCCAGTTTTTGCAGAAATCTCAAATGACTGAATTTTGCCCAAGCGCCTTCCTGTACCTTCAATAACCACTTCTTTCATTGCATTGCGCAAAAAGGCCAATGTGTACCCCGAAATATTCAATTTTTTCTTAGCAACCGGCTCTGATTCCAAAAGCCGTGGTCCAACAAGCCAGCCGGTACAAATAGAACCAACCATGCGCGCAACCTGCAGCGGGGTTACCAATAAATACCCCTGGCCAATGCTCACCGAAAGGGTATCACCCTTCCACCAACGCTCCCCTTTAACCTGTTTCTTCCAGGTCGTCGTCGGAACAAGGCCGCTCTTTTCTGACAATAAAAACCCTGTTTTCTCGCCAAGGCCAAACCGTCTGGCATAATCAGCTAGACAATCAATGCTTAACTTGCGTGCCATGTGAAAGCATGGGCAATTGCACGATACCACCAATGCCTGCTTAGGTGTCAGTGCTCCATGCCCCAAATGTTGCATACAATAATACTTTCTTCCACAAAACGTCACATACCCATTACAAAAAAGTTCACTATTTTGCGCCGCCACCCCTTCATCAAGTCCCGCCGCCCATGTCACCACTTTAAACGTAGAAGCTGGTGGATACATCGCGCTCGTTGCCCTATTGAGCAATGGATTATTAACAACCAATTGCTCCCATGTATCATCCGAGAATGAATGCAAAAAAATGTTAGGGTCAAAGCGCGGACAGGACACCAATGCACGAATGGCTCCATCAGCAGGATCCATAACAATAAAAGCCCCCGCCTGATCGCCTTCAAATGTCTTTTCTGCCAGTCGCTGCAACTGAAAATCGAGTGTCAAACTGATGTCGGCACCAGCTTTTGCCTGCTTTGCAATCTGCTGAGTCAACATCTTACCCGTTGAATTGATCACCTGAATAACCTGTCCCTCTTGTCCCTGTAGCTCAGTATCAAATTTACGCTCAACGCCCGACTGCCCAACATGCTCCCCACGGTTCAAATACCCCAATATGTGGCACGCAAGCTGGCCGTGTGGATAGGTTCGCTGAAATCGGTTTGCAATCACTAGATTTGCCACATCGGCACACTGCTCGCTTAACTGACAAAGTTGCTCAAAGCTTACATCTTCCTTCAAAAGCATGCGCCGGGCATATTTTGAGGCAAAACATAAGGAAGGGAACCGCGCAGAACCAAAAAAATCACCTTGTATGATCGTCTCTATCTTTTTGAGAGCGGCAAGGTCGTTTTCAGCCAATACCCGCCCAACCCCCTGCCAGAAAACATCAAAAACCGGCCTATTTGCAGCCAAAAGCTCATGCCGGCAATCATAGACGTCACCTCGCAGAGGAGGAATGATTTCAATCCGCAAAAAATTTTTTCGGCCGAGGCTTGAAAAGACCATGCGCCTTTCTATTTGTAAGTAAAAGAGGCGCACAACAAGGAGCGTCATAAAAATCAAAAATCCATACAAAATGTATGTAATTTTTGTATTCCGAGCAAAAAAGAAGGAATTTTTGTGACTCATAGTACAAGATTATTATTTCGTTGTGACCCAGCCAATATTCTACCTGTCAAAACGACTATAAATGTACCACGACTGGGCAATAAACACGAGCCCCCCTTTTGCGAAGCCATTTCTTTTTTGATATAGTTAAATACCATTTGGAATAAATTGAACAAATGTAGTTACAGAACAGCACAATTTTTAGTTTATAAAATGGATTATTAGAAATAAGGGCACCCCTTCTTTCTGTTTGTTTTTTCATATTTTTGGAGGTTATTATCATGAAAAAGATACTATCTATTCTTGCAGCCTGCGTTATGTTGGCGGTTTGTGCCGTTTCAACACAATATGCAGCACAACTAGCAGGCCCAGTACAGCTGTCTAATGGACGCACAATGTCTCCAGACCTGTTTAAGGCTTTGGGCAATAACATCACTAAAGCAACAACTTTTGATCACGAAGCCGTTACATTAAGGGAATTCCTGCTAGCAGATCCTCAATTGATCAAAGCATTAGGCGGCATGGAACAATTCAAAAAGTTTCACAAAGAAGCAAAAGCAATCGGTAAACACGCCACTATCGCTCAGTGGGCGAAAAAATTAACACTTTACATCGGGGTCCCATTGTGCGTCGCAGTAATTATCGCTGCAGTCATATATGCCATACAAACAGGGGACTTTGCAGGCTGTCCAATGGCGCTTATACACTATGCAAAACCATTGATATCACAGGCATGGAACGTATTATTCGGCGCTCCATTAGCAAACACAGGCCCTGCTAATACAGTGTTACCAATTATTCAACCAACGTATCCTGCAAATGTAACGTCAATGGCAAATACCACCTTGAATTTTGCCACACCAGTCAATGCAACAGCTCACGCCGCATCATGGACGTTTTCATCAAAATTTTATGATCTTGTAACGTGGCTAAAAAGTCCTTTTGTATCAAATGCCTCAACATGTGCGGCTAAACCAGCCGGATTTGCACAATCGGTTTATGGTACACCAGCAATTGGCGCACCTACAGTAACTACAATGGCACCAAAACTCAGCCCATTTATACACGAAACGCCAAATCCGTTCTTAACACTTTCTACTAAGCCGGGCTTAACAGTTAACACTATTGCTAATGCACAATTTGCTCAAACAGCACAACAAGCAGCAACGCTAGAAGCTGCTAATGCTGCACTCGCCGCTAAACTAGCTCAACAAATAGCTGCAAGCAAAGCCTTAGTAACACTTCCAACAGCATCACAACAGTTACTCGGACAAGCTGCTCATAAAGCTCTTGCTCAGCGCATGGTTCAACAAAGCGCAGCTCAACACGTACTCAATCCGCTCGGCCTTTCTTCCGCCGAAGCAATTGCAATGAAACAAGCTCTTCCAAGACTTACCGCTCAACAAGCTGCTCTTTCGGCTCGCGCGCAAGCTATTAATGCTTGCATAAAAAATCCTCAAAACCCGTTATGTACACCTGGAATTCCTGCATATACGCCAGCAATCCCTGCTACGGCCGCCTCAACATCAGCATCATGGTTCAGCCGTATACCAAGTATGCAAACCATCCATGGATATGCAGCTCAATATGCAATACCACTAGTTTTTGCAGGATTGGCCCATAGTTTTGGGGCACATGTTCCAGCTCATTAATATATGAATTCATACAACCACCAATAATCCAAAAGAGGCTCGTTGTTTATAGCAACGAGCCTCTTTTGTTATACGTCACCACAGAATCTTTCGCCACGAAGTAAAAGACTATTTGTCTTTTACTTGCAAACAAATTTCTACAATCCACGCCTTTGCAAATAAAGCCAGTTACTCGTATAGTGGTAGTGCGTAACCAACGGGGGGATCGCACTATCATCACATCTTGCATAATTAAGCTACGATGTATTTCACACATCGGTAACAAACAACACACCGATGGTAAAGTAGGGGGATTTTATGAACAAAAAATTTTTAACGCACATGCTGTGCATATTCTTTTCATTTTCAATCGTATTCACCAACCGTGCAGAACAGCAACCACTGCAAGCGTTCACGGCCGAATCGACCATTGATCCACAATTACTCATTGTTCTTAAGGCTGCACTTGAAGAGTTCATTAAAATTCAACAACAAGAAGGCACCATTGCTCCATCTCAACCAGTTGCTGTGCAGCAACCGCAACAAACAAATACTGCTGCTGAACCGCTGCAAGCAAACGCCAGCAATAATCAACTACCACCTGCCTTAGTCAAAGCGCTTGGCAGTCAAGAAGCCGCTCACCAATTTGACATTGGAGCAAAACAGATTGGCGATCACCTACATATGGAAAAAAAATCGTTGTATAAACGAATCTGGCACTTTATCAAACAACACTATGTAGCCACACCCCTTGTTGTTACCACGCTTGCCATATTGATGTATGACTGGTACTGCGGAGGCTTTTCTAATTCTGGCGCTACATTTAAATGGCTTGGATCCAAAACACTTGCGTGGTGCGTACCACAATCATGGTTAGCTGCAAACGTGCAAAAGCCATCAGCACACACAACCCCACAGCCACAACCACAACCAACCATGGATAAGCAAAAACCAACACCAATGCCGTCAACATCCACAGCACAACCAGCAGCAACACCACCAATGCCACCGGTCCAACCCACAGTCGTAGTTCCACCGCAGGCTACTACCAACCCGCAGAACCCTTTTGCAAAAAATGATACACCTAGCACACAACCACAGACTCAAACTATATATAACCAACCGGCAGGCTTCGCGAACTTTACACAAAACGCAGAGCCACCATTACCAGAAACTTTTTCATGGAATTGGGACAATGCAAAAAACACCGTCGAGACAAACTCATGGCTCTTTACACCACTCGTTATACTTGTTGGCACATGGAGAGTTTTGACTAGATAAAAAATTCTATTTGTCTTTGATTGGTAGAATGGCGCGCATTTTACAGCATAATTGAGCGCTTGAAGTTTTTCAGATTTAAAGATATAGTTGGAGGACAGTACGTGAGCTGGGGGGATCGCAAAGGTAAAAACATAACCGCCATTGTGCTTCCAATATTTACGTAAAAAGTTAGTAGGTTTTATTCGTATCAACACAGCGGCACATATAGTCGCACATTTTTACCATAGGGAGTTTTCTATGAAAAAGATATTATCGACACTTACATCATGTGTTCTTTTGTCAGCAACAGTTTCTGCTATACAACCACAAATCAGCGATGCTGAAATTATTGCTATTTTCAAAAAGAATCCTGCAGTATTTGCACAATTCATTTCTAATGCACCAAAGAAGCAATTCGACGCAACATTAGTCAAAGCACTTGGTGGCGAACAAGCAATGCTACAATTCGATGCAGAAGCAAGCAAACTCGACAAAAATAATGGCAGCAGCAAGATGGCAGTCTGGGCAAAAAGACTTGGCATCTCAGTAGCCGTTCTTACAGGCCTATTGGCTTTGACTCTTATCGTTGACGGAGTTAAAGGAAATGATTGGTTCACTTTGGTGAAGTTGCTCGGTTTAAACACAAAAGCATATGCCTCAGCAGCTGGTAATGGAATCGCCAATGCCTGTTCACGCGCACGCGCATGGTTCTCATCTAAAGATGATGCTGCAACCATCAATGTAAAACAAACAGCCGATGCTTCATATAAGGCAGAATCAGCATTCTTCGCTGCAAGAACTAATCGCCTGAAAATTGAATCAGACATTAATCCAAAATTAAAGATAGCGAAATTAGACTTGGCAGAAGCCACTGCAGATGAAGAAATATCAGCTTTGAAGACTGTTATTTCTAACTACGAAACAACCTTGAAAAACGCTCTTAAAAATGAAGTAACAATCGCAACAACAAGAGCTGCTGCTGCACAAGCCGCTGATAAAGCTTATCTTATAAAACAACTCGCAGCCGGCACATCTTGCCCTAGATATGGCAAACCACAAACAGATTGGTCGCAAACACGTTATTTAGAAAGCCGCTACAACATCAGCCTAGTAGAATAACTGTAAAGACGGCTGTTTGCTACAATAATTAAATACATGCAACAAGAATGACATAAAAGGAAAGCGGCTGGCGTAAACGCCAGCCGCTTTCCTTTTGTATATCCAACATAAATCTTTTCGGGAAATCTTACCGATTTCAGAATGTAAACATAATACATAAAATCCACATAGAAACGCCTGCACCATCGATCTAATCTGAGCGTGGCTAGATTTGAATAAATTTCATAAAGGAGTGCCTGCACTCCGTAGCCATGAGCGTTAGCGAGGGCGTAGGAGTGTGCCCGGCAGGATTCGAACCTGCGACCTACGGATTAGAAATCCGTTGCTCTATCCAACTGAGCTACGGGCACGTACAAGATTAATTTCAAGAATCTAATGGGTAAAAAAAAATGGTCGGGGCGGCAGGACTCGAACCTGCGACCCCTCGCTCCCAAAGCGAGTGCGCTACCAACTGCGCCACACCCCGACGACCATTAACATTTTTGTGAAGTGAAGATGAACGGTAAACTCTTGGGGTGAGCGACGGGGCTCGAACCCGCGACATCCAGAACCACAATCTGACGCTCTACCAACTGAGCTACGCCCACCATTCAGTGTTTTCATTACGTTTATTTCAAGAGATCCAACGCCTTTTAACACAGGTAGTATAGGGCGTTTTATAGCAAAAATCAAAATTAATCTTATTTTACTTTTTCAACCGCAACATCACCGTCGGTCAAATAGTTTTGTTTAATAAACTCAAGCGCCTTTTGTCGACTTGCAAGGTTTGGATCACATTTGCGGCCGATGGTCAGCAAATTAACAATATTCACTGCCGCCTGCACCTGCACATCAAGACCAAGCATTTTTTTCTGCTGCGCGTCCCACTTTTCTGGCGAATCTTTCATCTTTTTTGCATCTTCATCGCCAGACCATAATTCGTCTTCCTCGTCGTCCAAATCAACAATCGAACGCAGGCCATCTTTGCCACCCTTTTTGTCTTTCTCATTTTTTTTATCCTCCGGCTTACCGGTTGCCTCAGCTTTGGTGATATGACCTTTGAGCGACGATTCTTTGCCGTACATACCCTCAATCCATTTCAGTTCGCTGGTGGGTACCAATTTAGGTTTGATGACAAAATCGGGTTCAATGCCCGTTGCTTGAATCGAACTATCATCAGGCAAGTAATAGAGCATGGTCGTTAATTTGAGCGCACAACCATTGCCAATCGGCATCACTTCTTGCACCGAACCTTTGCCAAAGGTAGGCGTTCCAAGCAAGAATACGAGCAAATTGGAACCGTTCTTTTTCCCATTTTTTTCATAACTTTTTACTGAGTGATACCGCAAAGCACCAGCCAAAATTTCAGCAGCTGATGCCGTAAAATTATCGATCAGAATAACAATTGGCACATCGGTTTTTAGGACAGGATTGCTCGAGGTAAAATATTTATCCACAATGGCTCGTTCCTTGTCCTTAGTTACCGTCACCAGCGAATTTTTATCCAAAAATAAGCCTGCCATTTCTATCGCCGACTGCAAAATGCCGCCAGGATTACGACGCAGATCAAGCACAATCCCCTGGCACTTGCCCTCATTGGCAACCTTGAGCAATTCCGACATTTGGCTTGCAGCATTTTCAGTAAAAATCTTCAGTGAGAGGTAGTAAACACGAGACGTTTTGAACAAATAGCACATTGATGGCTGGTCTTTGATCACATCACGTTTTACCTTGAATTCCAGTGGCTTTTTTTTGCGAATAATTTTGATTTTGACGACGGAGCCCGACTTACCCTTCAACTTATTAATTGCTTCATCAGACGACAGGCCACGAAACTTCTGGCCGTCGGCTTCAACCATTTTATCACCACTTTTCAGGCCCGCCTTTTCTGCTGGGCTACCCGGCACCACATCAACAATAACCAGCGCATCGTCTTCAAGCGTCTTGCTAATAATGCTCACACCAATGCCCGAAAATTCTCCCGACGTTGAGTCCATTGCAGCTTTATACGATTCTTGCGTTAAAAATGCCGAGTGGGCATCAACACCAGCAACGGCAGACTTGAGTGAATTTTGGATAAATTCTGTAAATGAAGGCATTTTAAATGATTTCTTTTCAACTAAACTCACTACTTCTGAATAGGTTTTAAGCCACTGATAAATTTCTTTTTCCGGATCGATATTCGCTTTAGCATCCTTCGCAGGTTTTTCAGCATCCTTCTTTCGGCCGAACCATCCAGCAACCTGCACGGTATCACCGGCATCAACTTCATCGACACGATGGCGTCGAGCTGATAAATCATCAACACACAACAACGTTAACACGGTGCACACAACACCTGGAAACATAAAATTACGTGTAGGCTTCATTTATTCTCCTTTTTAATGACTATGTGAATTTTAGCATTTTCTTTTCTCCTACGACAAAACGCAGTAAGATGTAAGGTACCATGAAAGTATAAGGATTTGAAAATGATTGATACGCTTCCCCTCAAGGATAAAGATTCAGAGCGCCTCGTGCTCATCATCACCGGCCTGTCAGGTGCGGGAAAAACCAGTGTCATGCGTTCGCTTGAAGATCTTGGCTTCTATTGTGTCGACAACCTACCACTGCCCCTGCTTGCAACATTTTTGCAACTCGCATTTCAAAAAAATTCAAACTTTGCAAAAGTTGCACTCGGCATCGACGCCCGCGGCGAGCAGTTTTTGAGCGAATTCATCAATGAGATGCAAACAATCAAAGGGCAACAAAAAGACTATTCACTCAAAATTATTTTTATCAGCGCCCACGAACAAACGCTGCTCAAGCGCTTTCAAGAAACTCGTCGTAAACACCCATTTGCCGGAAGCCTGAGCATCGAACAAGCACTGGATAAAGAAAAACGGACCATGGCGCCAATCATGGCAATGGCTGATGTCATTTTGGAAACCGATGCACTCACCATTCACGATTTGCGTAAACTGATTCGCACACGCTTCAGCCAAGGACTACAACAAGAACTCACCGTCAACATTATGTCATTTGGCTTTAAATACGGCGTCCCGCCAGAAAGCAATTTGGTTTACGACCTGCGCTTCTTGCCCAACCCCTACTTCATCCCCGTGCTCAAGGCACACGACGGCCGCTCAGCCGCAGTACAAGATTATTTATTTAGCCACGAAAGTGTTCAAAATTACTGGAAGCGCTTTGCCGATTTCCTGCAATTTGTTTTATCGCACTACTACGAAGAAGGCAGATTTTTTGTCACCGTCGCCATTGGGTGCACGGGCGGCAAGCACCGTTCCGTCGCGCTGGCCGAAAAGTTATCGCAACAGACATGGCCGAATATTAAATTTCTTATCACGCACCGTGATTTAGGAAAGGAATAGCCAATGGATTATAAAGATGCGCTCAGACTTTCCATGGTGATTTCAATAGGCTTTGGCATCACCTACTACATTGTATTCGGCTCACGCGGCGTGGTGGAATATGTGAAAGCCAAACATTCAATTGCAAAGACGCAGAACAACATCGCGCGACTTGAAAAAAACATTCATCATCTGCAAAATTCAATTCTTCTGTATCAAAATAATCCGTTTGAAATGGAAAAAGTCGCTCGCTACGACTTTGACATGGGACGGACCAACGAAATGGTCTACCTGCTGCCAAAGGCGTGAACACCGTCATCGCGCCGTGGCTTTAATATTTTTCAGAAAAAAATATTAATCCTGCGCATTCACCGTCGAACTGGTCACAGTCTCAATCGCTTGCACCGTCACCACCGTTGCACTGTCATTCGGTTGCTGCGGAGCTTGTAACACAGACACCTGCTTTTCAGCCGCAGCCTTGGCCGCTTGCTCGCGTTTCACCGCCGCCTCAAGTGCTTGCACCTGCGCCGCCAGTTGAGCAATGTGCGTTTTATCGCGATCAAAATGAATTCGAGCACTCTTTTTTAGATTCGTTAAAGCATCTGTCAAATCGTTAATTTGCCCAGACAGCTCCGCACATGTTTTGGATAATTTGGTAATTGTTTCTTCAAGTTGATCGGCATTGATACCTGTTTTTTCGATACTAGAATTGATTTTGGCAACATCAAGGTGATCGGCTGTCCCAGCCCCCGCATTATTGTCTGTGTCTATCATCTCTTTGTCAGAGCCCATGGCGCCAACATCAGCAAGAGCGCTAGCTATTGCTTCACTCGTAATTGATTGTTCAGAAACCTGCGCAACCATTACTTGAGTCAATAACACTATCCAAACCACACTGTAACAAAAAGCCTTACGTACCATAATCAATCCTCACCGCAAAGAGACCACAAATTTTTTGAAAGAAGGGATAGTGTATCACATTACAAAGAAAAGGGCAGGCGCATGCGCCTGCCCTTTTCTTTGCTGAAAGCAATCAATCAATAGTTATTTTTTGGCAGCCTTTTTTACCGGCTTTTTCTGTGCCTTTTTTGCTGATGCTGATTTTTTCGCCATTGGAGCCTTGTTACCTAATTGACGTTTCAATGTGCTGATTGAAACCTTGCGAACAGTTATCAATTGTTTCTCAAGTGAAACGGTACGACGGTAAAGCGCCATCAACGCTTCGCGTGTTGTTCTGTCTGACACTGCATTGATCTTTTTGGCTACATCGGACGCTATTTTTTTCTTTGCACCTTTTTTTGCTGCAGCTTTGGCTGGTTTTTTTGCTGGTACTTTTTTCTTTTCTACTTTTTCAATCTTTTCAATTTTCTCGGATTTTACAGGAGGAACGTCTTTGATTGATGTCGCAGCGGCTTTGACTTCATCTTTTGTTGTTGCAGCCGTCTTTGTTTCTGCTTTTTTTGTTGCTGGTTTTGCTTTCTTTTTTTTGCCCGTGCGAGGTTTTCTTTGCCCCGTTTTTGGCTTTGCTTTTGATGCTGCAGCAGTCTTTTCTTTAACCACTTTTTCTGCAATTTTTTCAACATCTTGCGTGGTTAATGCTTTTTCTGCACAAACGGCTTTGTGCCCCCAGGTAAGCGCACACAACAACCAGGCAATCACAACGCGCCTGCCGATGCTGATAGCCAAGACCTTATTCATACTCTTCCTTTCTAGTAAACTGTCCTGTGACCTTTTTCCGCCTCTCTCTTTGTACAATACCCATACCCTAATACAACCCCCCTCCAAATGCAACAGTTTGGCACACCAATGAGTGACAGCAAAAAATCATCTTTTGCCTCTTTTTTACAGCGCATTCCACAACAGCTGTGACAGACGTGGACCTTTTGGCTATACTTTGAGCCAATGTGATTGAATTTTTATAAACCATTTCCTGAGAGACGGGACCATGAACCCAAAAGAGCTTTCACCAATAACAGTCAATCAGCCAGAATCCAACGAACATGAAATTCGCATGGCTAAAATCCAAAAAATGCGCGAAGAGGGATTCTCCCCATGGCCTGCCTATAAACCAGTCAGTCACACCGCCAGCCAAGCACTTGAACTGGCACAACAATCCCCAGAAAGCAGTCAGGTAATTGCTGTTGCTGGTCGCATGCTGACCAAACGCGATCATGGCAAAACATTTTTTTGTGTCATTCAAGATCGAACCTGCCGCTTGCAGATTTACATCAAAAAAGATGAAATCGGTGAAAGCAATTTTGAACACTTTAAAAAATACATCGATATCGGCGACATCGTTTGGGTCAATGGCTCTATGTTTATCACCAAAATGGGCGAGCCAACGGTTAAGGTTAAAGAAATCAGTTTGTTGAGCAAATGCTTGCACCCGCTTCCAGAAAAATTTCATGGGCTCACAGACATTGAACAACGCTACCGCCAACGATACCTTGATTTGATTAGTAACCCAGAAAGCGCCGCCAAGTTTAAAAAACGATCACAAATCATTCAAACCATGCGAAGCTTTTTGCAATCGCAAGATTTTTTTGAAGTTGAAACCCCAATGCTGCATCCAATCCCTGGTGGTGCAACTGCTCGACCATTTGTCACCCACCACAATGCATACGACATGCAACTGTTCCTACGCATTGCACCTGAACTTTATTTAAAACGTTTGGTCGTCGGTGGTTTTGAACGCGTTTTTGAAATCAACCGTAACTTCCGCAACGAAGGTGTTTCAACTAAACATAATCCAGAATTTACCATGCTTGAGTTTTATATGGCTCACGGTGATTATCGTGACGGCATTGATTTGACCGAAAAAATTATCCACGCCGTTACACTCAAAGTGCTACCAAGCCTGGCAATCACCTTTCAAGACAAAGTCATCGATTTTTCTACGCCATTCAAACGTTTAACAGTAGAACAATCGCTCCAAGAAATTGGCAAACTTTCCCCGGATCAATTTTCAGAAAAGAATATTGACTCCCTTATCAAACAAAACAATATTGCCATACCGAACAACGCAGCGCATGGCGTTAAATTATTTGCCTTGTTTGAACATTTTGTTGAGTCAAACATTGTTCAGCCAACCTTTATCATTGGCTATCCAATTGCGGTTTCACCGCTTGCCAAACGCGACGAACAAGATCCAACCATTGCTGCACGCTTTGAATTGTTTGTCTGCGGCATGGAACTGGCCAACGGCTTTACTGAGCTGAATGACCCCATTGATCAGGCTGAACGTTTCAGATCGCAAGTACAAGCACGCGAAAGTGGCGACCAAGAAGCTCATCACTACGATGCAGACTATGTACAAGCACTTGAGTATGCATTGCCACCAACCGTCGGTGTTGGCATGGGAGTTGATCGCCTAACCATGTTACTCACTGATACCACGTCAATCAAAGACGTTATTCTTTTCCCAACACTCAAAAACGTTAAAGACTGAGCACCTGCGCATGACAATGCAGCAGGTAACCACACAGACGTCGTCAAAGAGTACTCCTCCATTTGTTGTTCTGCAGGGGCTAAAGTATCAGTGGCATATACAACAGATTGATCAGGATATTGCACGTAACATTGCTTTCAAGCACAACATTTCGCTCCCAATCGCCCATGTTTTGGCAGCTCGCGGCTGCATCAACGACGATGATATTCGTGCATTTTTGTTTGGTTCCTACGAACACGATGTTGCAAGCCCTACGCTTTTTAAGGGCATGGAAACAGCATTAATTCGCCTTATGCGAGCTGTACAAACAAAAGAAAAAATTTTGATTTTTGGTGACTATGACGTCGATGGTATTACTTCAACGTCACTCATACTTGCAGCACTGCTGCCACTGGGCGCCTCAATCAATTTTTTCCTTCCCCACCGCGAAAAGGATGGCTACGGACTTTCGGCAAAAGTGGTCAATCAAGCCGCAAAAAATGGTTATTCCCTCATCATCACCGTTGATAACGGCATTACCGCCTTTGAGGCTGCACAGCAAGCACAACGGCATGGCATTGATTTGATCATTACCGATCACCATAAACCGCTTGATACGCTTCCGCCAGCACTTGCCATCATTGATCCCAATCAAAATGATTGCAGCTATCCATTTAAATATTTAGCCGGTGTTGGGGTTGCTTTTAAGCTGATTTCAGCACTCTATCAAGCACTCAACATCACACGGCTTCCCGACAAAATTTATGAACTTTTGCTCCTGGGCACAGTAGCCGACGTTGTTCCGCTTGTTGGTGAAAATCGCTTTTGGGTTCGCTACGGCCTGAGCCGCGTCAATCAAGACCGAAGCCAAGCCCTCTGCACCCTTTCCGCCAATAGCAGTTTAACCAAATCAACATTCAACTCACTTGATCTGGGCTTTATGATCGCCCCACAAATTAATGCGCTGGGCAGGCTATCAGACCCACGTGACGCCGTTAAATTTCTGATCAGTGCAGACGTCGCCGAGATCGAACGTATTGGTACTATTTTAAAAACGATGAATGATGAGCGTAAGAAAGTCGAACGAACAATCTATGACGCCATCGAAAAATCAATTGAAACTAAACACATAAATCTGGATAAAGAATACGTTATCATCGCCACCAACGATGCATGGCCATCCGGCGTCATCGGACTAGTTGCAGGAAAGCTGACCCACAATTACGGTCGACCTACACTGCTCTTTCACCTGGACAAAGACGGCTACGCCAAAGGTTCATGCCGTTCCATTGAAGCATTTGATATATTTCAGGCGTTGCACGCCAACAAAGATTTGCTCGAACATTATGGCGGACATTCACACGCCGCTGGCGTCAAAATAAAGGCTGATAGACTGCCGGAGCTTAAAGAGCGCTTGACGCAGGCCCTCGCTCAGCAATTTGCATTGGCCGATTTGCAGCCCAAATTGCAAATAGAAGCACCACTCAATGTGCCGGAAGCAAACAGTAAAATGATGTCTGATCTTGAGCAACTTGAACCGTTTGGCAATAAGAACCCACAACCATTATTCGTTATCTACAACGTTTCTTTGATCAAACAACCACAACTCTTGAAGGAAAAACACGTTAAATGTATGATTTTTTCAGAGGGGGTTCTTAAGCCGGTCATATTTTTCAACCGCCCGGACATATTAGGTTTTTTACAGACAATTGGCGACAAACCCTTTCATCTGGCCGCACATGTCATCAAAAATGAATGGAATGGCTTAGAGCGAATCGAATTACAAGGAGTTGATATCGCAGTCCCATAAATGGAGGCGCTACGATGAGAAAAGCCACAGTTATTTGCACAGTTTTGATCACATTACTACTCGTTATACAACATCCATCAGCATCAGGCATGAAGCTCTACAATCTCCCAAATCATTTGTTGTTCACATCAAAGGAAATTGCTTCTGGATCAAAAATATTTTTACTACTCACTTGTATTGAAACACAAGCGCAATACAGTGAATCGGCTGAAGATTTTTTGCAATATTTAATAATCTACGATCGCATTATTAATGCATGGCGTCCTTATTTTTTTAACGTTAATTCCCCCCTAGAATCACCAGAACGCTGTTACAGTGATACCAAACAAAAACTCAAAAGTATTACCAAAATAATCGCCCACAATGATGCCCTGGCTGGCAATGATACCTATCACCTCTATTTGAATGGTGTAATTATGAAAATAATTGATGGATTCGGATTAAATTATCAGAAATTCGAGGGTTGCTACACTTCAATTAAAAATGCTTGTTGCATCGCACCCTCTTTTGGCAAATCACAACGCACCAAACCCCAAACACCTCAAAAATAATAACTAAAGCAGTAATTTCTTCATGATACACTTGCAAGACTGATAGTTTGCGTATATGATTTCTGCCCCAAAGGTCTACATTGTCTCATCAGCTGTTTATAGATTGTTGAAAGGGTTTCTCATGGTACCAAAAAGAATATTGCAAACCATAATCTTGACTGTATCGCTTATTGCGCACATTCAAAGCACACAGGCCGCTTATAAACAATGCCCTAAAAATCAATCGAGCTCTTATGCATTACCAAGCTCACTCTTATTTGAATCAACTTTTGCACCACAAACACGGATTCATCTGTTGCTAACATGCATCGAAACAGCCGCAAACAAAGCGTCTTCCGCTAGCGATTTCAATCAATATTTATGGCTCTACGGAGCAATCCTTCAAATTTCACAACCAAGACGGGTCATGCTTTTGGCACCAACCGATCGTAATGCTCAATATGATACCATTGCACTACGTACCGATGTTAGTAAGAAAAAGCTGCAGACTATCGTCAATGCCCTTGCCAACAATACAGCGCTTTGTCATAACAATACGTATCTCAATAATCTTCTTACGGTTATTAACACAATTTTGGCTGTATTTGGCATAGTCAGAACAGACGATGAACTTTCAAACATTTTTGAATATCTTGAGGACGTCTGTACACCTTGCACAGGCCAGTCGACATTATTACAAGGCAGCAAGTTGACGCGCTAATACTTTTCTGCGATCGCATGTTTGACGCAACGCAACAGCAACCGCTCGCTTGACCTCGTTAAGTCCAGCAATAATGCCGATGAATATAACATCATCAATTGAATCGCAGGCAATAATTGCAGCAGAATCGATACCAAGCTCGACACATCGCGTAACAATGGTTGAAATTTCAAACTCGATGTCAGTCAATGTCCGTTTTATTTTTTGTTTAGCATCAGCTTTTTCATTAGCTTTTAAAAATTCATACAAATATTCGCCACGAGCTCTCAAAAATTCAATAACACGCTCTGAAAGATTCGCACGACACATAGGACATTTTGCTGCTGTTGCAGGATGGTGCTCATAAAGCCGATCGATGTCAGCCGTTACAAGCATAGTGTTAACACATGCGAGACAAATACCATGCTTACAGGTATCAAGCTCAAAAAGATCTGTTTCCTCCGTACATACTAAACAAATACCTGGTTGATCTTTGAAGGCTAGGCCAGAAGCACGGGCTTCTTGTTTATCAGCATCTTTAAGTTGTTCTAATACCCATGCAAACTGTACATCATTCCCAAAAACCACATTGTAAAGCAACCGAAAGTTATTGTCGGTCTTTAACTTTTGTTTCATAGCTTCTGATGGAATTTTTGCCATTGCAGTAATAAATTTTTGCTTAACATCGCTCAAATAATAAGAAAACACATCAGTCGTAAAAACATCTGGACGTAATTGGGCAGCAGAGCATTGACGCACATACGCTTCTAGAAGTTTTGCACAACAAGGATCACACTTAATACGCCATGGCGCATCGGGATTAAAATAAAAAGTTATATAGGCCGGTAACTGACGAGAAGATGATGGCAATTGCAGACAAATTTTATCGTGAGCAATGCGACGCTCTTTGGCAGCTCTTTCTGCTTCTGTTTCACCACTTACCAAATCTAGTACGCGTTTAGCACCACGTTTTAACGATTGGGCAATAGAGCTCACAACGCGGCCAGAACCACTATCCATCGCCACAAGTCCAGAAGTAATCATTGAACACAAAACAAATGAATACACGAACAACTTTTTCATAGTAATAACCCCCAATAAAACTATCTATACTAATTCATTGATTTTAGACACGATGATTTTGCTCAAACTCCTGTTGACGAGCATACGCCGCTAATAGGACTGTAGCTGCCTGACGTTGATCATCTGGCAACACGCCAAGAGCGGCTACCGAACCAGCAGCAACAATAACATCGGAATCCAACCCAATCTGCACACAATTAAGACGTGCTGCATTAACAGCATCTTCGACTTCCTTGTGTGCTAATTCATTTCTTCGATTTTCTTCGGCAACTAAGAGCGCTTGGGCAAGTTTTGGTCCATATTCATCACGAGCTTCTATAAATCGCATAACTTGCGCAGCGACTACAGCCCGACAAGATGGACATACTAGTTGAACGTTTTCAGCAATACTACCTACCGACTTCTCGGCCATATTTCTAATCACCATTTCAGTCAAACATGGAAAACAAACACCATGATGACAAACAGGAAGCATCAGTACATCTAAGCCATCGTCCTGGCAAACTGGACATTGTTGATTTGCTTGAAATGAAAGGCCACATGCTTGTACATCATTAACAATCATTCGTTTTTCAAAGGCATTCATTGCCTTCTGATAATCACCGAAGACAATATCCCATAGAAATGCAAAATTTTCATCACGTAATAAGCGCTCTTTTGTTGAGGCAGAAGCAATTTTTGCCATGGCTTCGGCAAACTTTTTCTCAACATACGTCTTGAGAGCATTGATCTTTTGAATGGTAAATGCATCTTTTCGCTCAGATCGAAATACACAGGTTCGAACAAGCTTTTTGCATACAACATTTTCGTAAACAATAAAATTTAATGCGGACTCAAGCTCAGCAGAGAATGGCTTTTCTACACGACGAATTTTCGATTTGGGCTCAACCTGTTGGTACTCAGACCTTGCGGCTGCACTACTACTACTGCTACTATCATCGCTGCTTATCCAGCTGGCTACACGCTTAGCACCTCGCTTTACCCAATTTACAAAACCACCTTGATCTGGCTGCTCTTTTTTCATCGCCACAAGTCCAGAAGTCATGATTGAACACAAAATAAATGAACACACGAATAACTTTTTCATGGTATAACCCCCAAATAAAGATATTATTTAATAACAGAAATTAATAATAATACAGCTTCACTCAAATGCCAAACTACGCAGCATATATCGCTGTACTAACGCAAAAGCAAACTTTTTATTGATTCAGATTGAAAAGTTTTCAGGCTGAAACTTATTCAGCCGTTGATGTGATCCCAATAATCCCATGAAGGATAGGGCTCGATAGCATCATAGTCATCCCACAAATTGTCGGAAAATAGCCGCTGGCAATACGTCGGCACCACAACACGTTCGAATAGGCATAATGCAGCCTTAAAATCATCATGATCACCATCACGTATAACCACGGTCGCCTCAGGGTCCTTTAAAACCATTTCAAGCGTTGCCAAAAGCCGAATAACCATACGTGCAGCTGTACGTTCATCTTGCGTGGCAAGATACAATTTTTTTGCAGAATAGAGCGGTTGGGCGCTGGTATCCATTGGTTGTTTATAGCCATTTTGCATAGCCGTATCACGCCGGAATGCATACTCACGCCGCCATATAGGTGATTCCTGTAGTCTTCTCCACAGAAGCTGCGTCGGAATGACGGTATTGGGGTCATGCTCTGCATAATAACGATTAACCACGGTCACCAGTGGCGATTCCGATTTATACGAATATTCTTCGTCCTGCTTCTTTTCAAGTTTGTAGCCAAAGCCAAACAATTCTTCGTACGTTTTATTGCTTTCCCAATCAACACGACATGGAATATCTTGTACTGAAGCGAACATTGCCGGCTTGTTGCTTATCAAATTAAAAGGACGAAACTGCATACGCAAAGCTGATTTTAATGGTTCTGTCCATGACTCATACTGATGTTGCAGCACATACATCATATTGCGCACATCAGTCACAAGATGCAGCGGAATTATATTGTAGGTTAACTGGTTACAGGCAAAACGATCATACCCTTTAGTTTGTGCCTGCAGCACATTAAGAATTGCCGCATACCAACACGCACGCAATGAACGAATGCAAGGGGTAAGCAGCAATTCTTGTCGACAATCAGGATGAAAAACAAACAAACCCTTTACCCGCACACCCTGATCGGTAACCAATGTTGCTTTCAGGCGTTGCCCCTCAAGAACATCGGATGAACAAGTTTTTGGAACCCCGGTATGCCGCCATACATCATTGGTTGCATCATGATCAAATGAATTGGTAAAAAAATCTTGCAGCAACGAACTTAACGCACACACTTTGGTAAAGGAAAATTGTTGAATATTAACAAATGACTTAGAAAGTCCATACAATGCCTCTAAATTCTTTGTCTCTTCAACCATCTTTTTTTCAACACGTATAACAATGTCTTTTTTGCATGCAGCACCAACATTATCGAGCAATACCGCAAGCCTTGTTGTTAATTCATCAAGCCCCAGGCCTGTCAAATCACCATGCACACGATTGGTCAGCACCGAAAACAACGTCAATCGTACCAATACTTCAAGCTGTAACGCTTGGTAAAAAGCATGCGATGTTTTGGGACTCAGCAATGCATGCAGCAATTCACCACCACTCACAAAATCACGATACAAACTGAGCATCGGTGTAAACGACTTATCAAGAAGTGCCATTTGTTGTAGCAAATAATTGATGCGAATGTTTTCACGTGAAGAACGTGGATACATGCTTAAAAAATCAACAAACACAACCTGCGTGATCTGCTGCTCTTTAAACTTTTTTACCAAATCATCCAAAAAATCGCCGTACTGCAACGGAAACCGAATCCCCTCAAAAAATAACATCTGTTCTGCTTCAATATTTTTTAGGCCTTCAGATTTGACTGACGTCAGTGAAGCCACATAACGAATCTCAAGAGGCTTTGAATCTTTAAACAGATAACTTTTGCCATCATACATAAATGGAACCCACTGGTTACTTGCTTCCTTGCCTAGAATTACAACGTTTTTGGCAAATGCGTACAACGTATTACGTGGATCATGAAGCTCGGGTGCATGCGCACCCTTTGTTGCCATAATTTGTTTAACGGCAGCAAATATCTGACTACCCTGTTCTTTTAATTCAGCTCTGTGCGACAAAACAAACGCATCCAACTCTTTGCAAAGAAGCGCGTCATCATGCGTACGAACGTCAACAAACACAAGACCATCTGGTTTATAGGTAAAATGACTCACCTGTGCAGGCAGGTCGGCTATAAAGACATGATCAGACAACGCAAACAAGTCACAGGTTTGCGACGATGAATTATCAACATGATCAAACTTTTCAATATCACTAGACCATTTTTGCCAATTTTTTATATTGCCCAGCATGGTGCTTTTGCCAACCCCATCAACAAAACTGCAAAAAACGTATACCGTCTTCTCTCCTTTGATAGATTGCAAACGTTTGGCAAATTTTTTTACAAAATGCTGCGCATGAACAGTAGCAAAACGATCTTGTTTTGCCGTTATTTCAATTGGATAGGTAAGATCAGGACCGATAAAAAATTTGAGCAACGGCAATGGAGAATTCATTAAATAATGCACGTACTCAATTGAAAATAAAACGTCCTGAGTTCCCGCAATTTGTTTATTGCCAACTTTAAATGCCCCACGATATAACGTTTGCCAAAAAAGTCTGAGTTCTTTGAGGACATCATGCGGCTTGCCGCCGACAAGTTTACGGCACAGAAGCTCTCGCTCTTTCTGCATGTATGGCAAAGCTTGCCCAAAGGCATGTTGATGAAAAATAACAGCGCGATCGTCAAAAAGCGGTATCGTTTGCACATCAACGTGTTCAAAAACAGAATCCTGATTTTTCAGGTACGTTTCGGTAAGCCACGGCAAATCCTTAAGCAAAAAACCAGACATAAAACCGAAACGATTATGCAAACGCAATGACCACCCGGTTGCACTCTTACGTATGGCTTCATCGTCAATTTTTGAACGCCTAAAATTAGTATAGTACTGCGGTACAGCATTCTCCTCGTACCCCATGATTACTATACGCCCCGCGACAGAAAACTGTTCATTTTGTAAGCGCTTTTCAAGCGCGTCAAAGCTTTGGCGTGTTCTGTCCAGCAGAAATGGATGATACTCGTGCGTGTAACGACCTTCGGGATTAAATTCATAGTGAGCAATAAAACTTTCTATAAACTCTTTCTGTTCACTCTGACTGATTATTTCGTCACCGGCATAGCCCCAAGAGCACCACAACATGAGAAATAAAAATATTTTAGCGGCTACTCGAATACCTAATCTATATACTTCAAAAAACCGATACATTTCTTCTCCTAATCCCTAAACCAATCGCTAGCAAAATTAGAATTTGTCGCTTTTTTCTCTTTTAGTCCGGCAAATAATTCCTCTGCAGTTTTCATATGTTCGTGGTATTCCGCTTCATATTTTGAACCACGTAACTTTTCAGAAACAGCCTTCAGTTCTGCGGAAAATGTTGTAGCTTGTCTGAGTTCCTGCAATAAAATGCCTTCATTGAATAACTTAATCACATAGTCAAAACACATTGCATAAAAATCATCCACTACCGTTTTACCCGGCTGTGTCAAATAATCAAAAAGCAACTCTGCGTCATCATTTTTTGGCGCAAACGAATTAGTTTTGAGCATAAAATCAATCATCCGTGATTCATCGGCATCGCTTGGCAAGTAAACTTTGTTGGTTACTTTATCTATGTAAGCACGGCTAACAAACTCGCTAATCCAACTGAGTTGATCAATAATAAGTTCCCAATAGTGCGTAATCTTAAAACCATGAGGTTTGTTGGCAAAATAGAACCATGTCTGTTCGGTAAAAACAACAACCAGATCGCGCAGAGCAGCTTCTACTTGATCAGGGGTCAACGCCGTAAAGATTTGCTCACAAATCACAAATGCTTTGGGCCAATATTTTGAGAGGTAATCACGATAGAAATCGTACCGTTCTTTTTGCTGCGTTTTATACAACTCGCTTGCATTAACATTGGTAGGCGAGGCAGCTAATTTGGTTTTTTGTTTCTCAAGAAATTGATCAAATTCTGGATTAGTCGTTGTCAAAATATCGGCCAATGAACCAAACGTTTCTACTGGTTCATTGGACATCACGTCAGCAGTATTGGCATTTCCACAAGTTATTATGAAACTTCCAACGATCCAAATAACCGTACCGACATTACGCGCCAGCTTCTGCTTGGCCCGTCGGATACAAGGCAAAATTGTCTCCATAAAGAGCAACCCCGATGCTTAGACATACATGCTCACATTCCAGAAATAAGCGCTTGATTACTTCAACAATAGCCGAGACCTCAATCGTTCTGGCTTCAGTATCAAGACCATCAATAATATTTTTTTCACGAATAATACATTGATTAATAAGAACCCCTAAACGCTCCAACATGTGCAATAATTGCTGTTTTGTGTCGGCAGAGACGCCGGCAGCCTGATCGATAGCAACAAGAATAAATGCAATAACATCTTCAAGCGCATACATGCAGCTGTTGTGATCAATAACAACATCGTACAATTCATGCGCACGAATTTGTCTAAGCAGCACTTTGCTTGCATCATCAACAGTAACACCTGCTCCTTTGACAGCATGAATCAATGAACGATGCTCACGCACCATGTCACGTAAAAGTTTCTGGGCGCACCATGTAAATTCAGCCTCTTGATTGAAACCTAACCATGATTCACAGTTCCGTTGTGTGCGGTCAAAAGCAAGAGAGAATGTTCGTATGAGCGCCGCAACAATTACCGTTGCCAAAGCAGTCACAACCGTTTGCTCGGCAAACCATTGCATACGCCCCTTTACGGTACGACTTTGTTTCCATTCATCAAAACGCGCTTTTTCAAATTGCGCTTTAACTGCTGCAGCTCTTGCTCCACCATTTGCATCATATGAATCGAAAACACCGTCGGCACTATCTGACTGAGCAAACCACAGACGGTAGGCTATATACGCCAATCCACCAGCAGCAACAACGCCCGCGCCACCAATGAGCAGCTTTTTGCGCAACTGCCAACTTTCAAATGTTGACTTCCAAGCAGCTTGCCGTGCAGCGATCCGTTCGTGATCAAGTACAAGCCATTGAACAGGCGGTTGCTGCTGCGCATATACCGGTGTAACGCAGCTGATGCTGAATAAAATAATTGCACACATTCCCCAACGCATATTCATCTATTATCCCCACGTCTTACCGAGAGAATGCGGATATTCGTCATCTGCCATAGCATCATACCCATCCATGAAGCGATCACGATAACCACTACTACGAGATGACTTAGAGGCAGCCAATGCACCGGAGGCTTGATTAAAGTTGTCTTGCTGCGGTTTGACCAATTCAATCAAACGATCGAACAAATTCAGAATGTTTTTCTTAAGCGCCGAAACAAGTGACTTATTTGAATCCAAAACCATGTCAAAATCTTTGAGCGATTTGCACGCAGATAGTAGCTGTATTGTTTCACGAATGCGCACTTTGATCTCTTCTTCATAAAACAAAATTATCTTGTCGCCATCCTTATAATATTCAGCATGCTCTTCAAAGTATGAAATTAAAAACTCAAACTGACGGTTATAGCCACCAATCAAGAACAGCCAGGCATTGAGCTTTTGTTCTTTTACTACCGCCGCATCAACAACACCCTCGTCTTCTTGTGTTCGCAGCGTCATATCGCGACCTCGCAGACTATCTTTAAGTCCGTCACGTAGCAAGCGCTCCAAATCCTCAAAAGAATTCTTTACCAATAAGGCCAACCCTTCCACCTGACGAATTTCGAAGGGGCCTTTGCCGCCATGGAGTAATAATTCGCTTAATGACTCAAAACCATCAATTAATTTATTAATAAAAAAGTCCCAAGAACCACCCAATACCCTGCCCGCCGTTGCCTCAATCTTTTTACTTAAAACGTTGCTACAGGCCCGTGACACTCGCAAGGCTCCACCAAGCTGGATACCTTCCCAGATGTTTTCAATACGCTCGTCTTCAAGAGCTTTCCAATCATCTCCGGCAAGACCACTGGCAACCGCCCGACCAAACTTATCATCAGTAATTTGCCAACGTTCCAATTCTTTTTTCAAAGCAGCCCGTTGTAATGCCTGAAGTCCCGTATCTTCTGCAGGATTTTGGGGCAACTTCGCAAATTCCTGACTAATTTTCTCTAATTCTTCCAAACGTTGATACCCACGAGAATTTCTATATAATCCTCGCGATCCACCAATGAAAGTAAATCCTTCATTTTCCACTGCATCACCAGCATTACGCATCTTAGCACCGTCACAATTAGCAGTAAAAGACGCTATTACAAACGTTAGCATAAGCCAGCGTGTCTGTGTGATATATGTCTGCATATCAACTAACTTTCTTTTGTAACTTCTATAATAAATCATCTACAGGAAGTGCATTATAACAGGCGGAACAATCATTGCAAATCATGGAAATAGTGGCATTTTTACGCGCAAAAGTCACTTTGGTACAAATCTACTGGATAAAACAAAATGTTGTGTTAAAATTTTGAGGTTCGTTATTGATATATTTTACGGGGATGTAGCTCAGTTGGTAGAGCGTCTGTCTCGCTCACAGAAGGTCAGCGGTTCGAATCCGCTCATCTCCAGTCTTCGTTCAGAAAAGTAACACTGAAAGCAATCTGAACTACGACTGGCACGGCCAGTTCCTTTAACAGATTGACAGAATGAAGGCTGTCCCGTCGTAGCTCTGCTTACCTCATGTAAAGCCCCCCAGAGCGAAGACGGACCTGCATTTTAATTTGAAATCTTTTTTTACAGAGGCGTAGCTCAGTTGGTAGAGCATCCGCGTCACATGCGGAGGGTCAACGGTTCGAGTCCGTTCGCCTCTAGTTTTAACATCACAAAAATAATTATTATATTTATTCTTCGAATAATGGCGCCAAATATGACCCGGTGATGCTCTTTTTGCAACGAGCAACCGTTTCAGGCGTGCCAGCGGCCACGATTATGCCACCTTGCTCGCCACCTTCAGGCCCAACATCAATAAGATAATCGACCGATTTGAGCACATCCAGATTGTGTTCTATAACAATGACCGAATTGCCACGATCGACAAGTTTATTAAGAACTAACAAGAGTTTTTCGACGTCTACAGAATGCAAACCAGTTGTCGGCTCGTCAAGAATGTACATCGTATTGCGATCGCGCTTGGCCAATTCATTGACCAGCTTAATACGCTGCGCTTCACCGCCAGAGAATGTTGTAGACGACTGTCCAAGCTTGATGTAATCAAGCCCAACTTCACACAACAAATCAAGACGTTTTTTGATACGCGGGTAGGCGGCGAAAAATTCACGCGCCTCAAGCACTGACATATTCAAAATCTGCGCAATATTTTTATCTTTAAACAGAATTTCCAACGTTTGTTGATTGTAACGCTGTCCGTTACACGCCTTGCACAACACATGCACGTCTTCCAAAAAGTGCATCGAAACCGTTACCGTTCCTTCACCATTACATTCAAAGCAACGGCCATCTGGAACGTTAAAACTGAAACGACCCACTTTGTAGCCACGAGCATTGCTTTCTGGCAATGAGGCAAACAATTCACGAATTTCATTAAAAATACCAAGGTAGGTTGCGGGGTTAGAACGCGGCGTACGACCAATAGGACTTTGGTCAACCATCACCACATTGGAAAGTTGATCTACCCCATCCAATTCCTCAAAAAACTTACTAATTAGGTAACCGGACGTAAAATATTGTCGCAAGGCCGAGGCCAAGGTCTGCATGACCAAACTACTTTTGCCTGAGCCTGAAACCCCAGAAACAGCGCAAAATGTCCCTAAGGGAAACTGTACGGTAACATCTTTAAGATTATTCGCTTTAGCGCCTTTGAGCGTCAAAAAACCTTTAGGCGTGCGTCGTTGTGCCGGCATATGAATCGCTTTAATTCCAGCAAGGTATGCACCAGTCAATGAATTTTTGTTTTGTGCAACCTCATCCGGTGTTCCATACGCTGTCACTTTACCACCTAAAATTCCTGCTGCAGGACCCATATCAACCAAATAATCTGCGGCTTTAATGGTATCCATATCGTGCTCGACAACGACAACGGTATTACCCAAGTCACGCAAAATTTTAAGGGTTTGAATCAGCCGATCATTATCACGCTGATGCAATCCAATGCTCGGTTCGTCCAAAATATACAAAACGCCACTGAGCGCAGAACCAATTTGTGTTGCTAAACGGATACGTTGTCCCTCGCCCCCCGACAAGGTTCGTGCCGAACGCCCAAGGTGAAGATATGACAGGCCAACATCATTCAAAAAAGTAAGTCGCGTGACAACTTCACGAAGTAGGGGTTCTGCAATTTCTTTTTGTTCATCAGAAAGCGCTAAGGTTTTACAGAATTTTAGGAGCGAATCAATGCTCATCGAACAGAAGTCATGAATATTTTTGCCAACAATTTTAACGGCTAACGCTTCATCACGCAAACGTTTTCCATTGCAATGATCACACACATTTTCTTCTGGATCGTGACGGAAATAATAGGATGTCGTATTGTCTTCATTCTCTTCATCTCCACGAGTTGGCGGCGTCCATGGATTGTAAGTAAACCCAAGTCCATGACAGCCAGGACAGGCCCCCAAGGGAGAATTGAATGAAAAGAAACGCGGCTCAAGCTCAGGAAACGAACAGACGCATTCAAGACAAATGCGCTTAGAGGAATACAACTGTTCATGCCCTTCATGATCTATGACGCTGCATACACCACCATTAATGCCAAATGCTTTTTCTATCGCTTCCTGGAGGCGGGCTATCTCTGCCTGAGAAAGCTCAAATTTATCAACTAAAACACTAATCGTATGCTTAAATTGCTTGCCAAGATTCAACGTTTCAATGGCCTTTTCATCATCAAAACGATGATCCTTACCATCGATTCTAAAACGATAAAAACCACGTTGAAAAAAACGCGTTAGTTCATTTTTAAATTCACCCTTTTTTTGCACTGCAATTGGTGCGGCGATAATAACCATTTGGCCCGCAAATTTGCTTAACAATGTTTTAGTAATGCGTTCAGGGGATTCGGCCTGGATTGGCTTATCGCACGACGGACAATGCGGAATCCCGACCCGTGCAAAAAGTACCCGTAAATAATCATAAATTTCAGTAATGGTTCCGACCGTAGAGCGAGGGTTGTAGCCAACCGTTTTTTGGTCGATAGCGATAGCAGGACACAAACCATCAATTTTTTCAACATCAGGTCGCTTGGCAATGCCTAAAAACTGCCGGGCGTATGATGAAAGCGATTCAACATATCGACGCTGTCCTTCAGCATATAAGGTATCAAGCGCAAGAGAGCTTTTACCTGAGCCAGATGGCCCGGTTATCACAACAAGTTTGCCTTTAGGAATATCGATATCAACTGATTGCAAATTGTGCTCTTTGGCACCGCGAATGCGAATAAGGTCGTTACTCATAAGCTCCCCCACACAAAAAATAATGCTCATCATCTATAATTTCTAATTGTCACAATTATATAATTGGGGAGTATACCAGAAACACTAGAAATAGCACGCCCATACTATATTTAGCGGTAGAAACCGCTCTTTTGTGGCTAACCTTATCATTTCTACCTGTAATAACGCACCCATAGAACTCCATTAACTGAAGGGTAGCAGCCAGAAGGGTTATGTTCTTTTGCATCTTTTCTTAATTTATTGCAACCAACGGCCGCTGATGCAAATACTAATAAGTACGTTAAAAGATTGAAGAAAGGAGCCTCTATGAATCAATTTAAGCGTGTTATTTGTTTACTACTTCTTGGCACAATAACCCAATGTTTTTGTACACAACCAGAAAAAACGCCCACACAACAAATCGCAGAAGGGTTAACAAACATTAAAACAATCAAAAAGCAGCTTGAAACATCAGTAGACCAACTAAACACAAATCTCAAAAACCTCAAAAAGCAGCCGCAAACACCGGAATCTAAGGCCCAATTTTCAGCACTAAAAAAAGAAATCGCCAACAAAGAACGCATCCTGAAGCAGGAATTAGATACGCGAAAAAACACGTTAAAAAACCTACAGAAAAAGATCAAAGCCGGTAATGCGCTCACGGCACAAGAAGTAAATGCACTTAAATCTGCGCTCGAGGCTATATCGTACTGGCATGGGAGTCAAACAGCCCCTTCACCCTTGCTACAATCAGGCTTAGCATTACCAACAACGCAAACTGATCTTGAGAATATACGAACAGAATACGGCAAAAAGGGCTCTGAACCCGGCCAAGAAAGTCCCTTGGAACAAGCTCTCAATATTATGGATATCCCGCTCACCCAAGCCCCTAAGCTTGAAGACAAGCAACCTGATTTATCTGTCCAGTACGAACATCTAATGGAAAGCCTCCGCTGTGCCAACTATTACGCGACACTTGCTTTTTCTCATACGATGTATCCTAACGGGTACCAAACGTACACTGAATGGCGTACCTTACTCGCCGATACCTTAACATTTGTCTACTTACTCAAAATGTCACTTGGAAATAAGGACATCGCAACGGTACAACAAAGTCTTCTTTCCTTACAAAAAGAAGCAGGTACCTTGGCCGAACGCCTTACTGTCTTTAGCAACAAAACACTGGATACAAACGCAATCACCAAAATCTATACAGACATGCAAATCACACCCGAGCGGGTACAAGTGGTCGTAACGAGCATTTCTGATGCTTTTGGCACGTTCAAAAATCAACTTGGCAACATTATCACAGGGGGTGCGGCACCCGCAGCAATAGCAGCCGAAACAACAGGTACTGACACAACGCCACAAGAAGCGCCAAAAGCGCAGCCAACAAAACCACAACTCATTTTTTTCACTTCGGCTCAAAACTCGCTGGAAAAAACTGCCGTAGAACGACGACAAGCTGCGAGAAAAAAAACTACGGAACCGACATGGAACCCACCAATGCTCGCATATGCGCAGCCAGAAGAACTTGGAGGAAACGTACAATTTCAAAAAGATCGCATCGCTGTCGAAAAAATTATTGCAAAACATATCAAACAAATTCACCAGCAGCATCGAGACATATTCGCACAAGATACACAATGCGCCAATACATTTCAAAGCGCAGATTCATTCATTTACAAATTCTTCAATACAAAAGCAGCCAAACATAGTGCTGTAGCAGAATTATTTTCGAGCAAAGCTATGCCTGCAAATGCAACACGCGACCGCTTACTTGTCATTATCAAAGCGATACTGATTTTAAGGCAAGATGCTTTGTACTGGCGGAATAAACCACTATTCCTGTCATATCGTATCGAATGCGCAAAACTCCTTTATGACCTTGATCAAAAATCAGATAAACCAAACGATAAAACATTTGCAATTAACTCTAAGTACTTTTCATTTTTAACGGATGAACTTTTTGACAACACCCAATTTTTCGCCGCACCCGAAAAAACGCCAGTCGAAACTGCCAATTTGTTTTGTCTGGCAGAATCGCAGCTTTTGGCAACACGGCAGGAGGCTCTTAACAAAATTTCTGCTATAACAGCATCAGCGGTCGAGGAAGCAAAAACAATTTATGAACAACTCGATATATATCAAAAGGCAATTACTGATCTTGCAAAACAAATCAAGAGCAAAAAACAACTTGATGTAAAAATTGGTTTTGATGGTGACGCATGGAAGACAGGGGCAACAAAAAGTGACGTTCTCAGGTATTATGCACGCAGTGTTGAATTCGGTATTTTTTCCAAGTTTAAACTTCAAGAATCAAAAGAGAAATATCAGCGCCCGGCATGGGATCTTGCTGCAATAGCGCAAGCAATGAACAGTTTTGATAAGGAAGTTATCGAACAAGTAAAAGCAAATCCAGGCCTATGGCACAGTTGGTTTTTTGATTCAAAACGGTGCATTGATTATTTGCTCAAACGAGCACTGTATCTAGACAAAGAAATTTACGCGAGAAAGGAAAGGAAAACCAAGCTCACCCCCTATCAAGCTCTAAGCGCTGTTTCAATCGTTGGAGAACATCGCAACGCAATCTACAAAATCCAAAAGAACTTCCCCTCACCCACAAGTATGATCATGCGTACCTACGCCTTGGCATTTGCGCAACAGAGCACTGCTCTCTATATAAGCATGGTCTTCAATGCGCTTAAATCGCAACCAGATACCCAAAACAAACAACTTTATCCGATGATACAACAGTTTCTTGCAATACAACTACATGAAGCAGTTCAGACCGCAATAAAATTTCAAAAACAAGCACATCAATTAGCACTTATCGGAGCCAAAGAAATACCAACAACTTCAGCAGAGTTGCAAGCAAAAAGCAATTTATTAATTAACGAATTTAACAACCTGGAACAACAAGTAATTACCACCCCTGCCAGTGTAATTTTTTCGCTTTATAGACAAGGTACACGGCTCAATGAAAACGGCCACACCGTCCTACATGAAGCCGTTCAGAACAATGCATCAAACAAAATAATAGAGCTCATAACAAAACAACCAACACTTATTAGCATTTCAGAAATTGATGGATGGACACCGGTGCATCTTGCAGCCGCACGTGGCAACAAAGAAGCCTTTTTGGCGCTAGTAAATACTGAACAAGGCAAACAACTTCTCACCGTGCCTGAAAATGATGGGCTCAATCCAATTCATTTACTTGCTTGGACAAAACGTGATGAAACACTTGCAGAACTAAATAAGCAACCGTTGGAAGGCTATTCGGCAGCACTTCTTAGACGTGACGTCCAAGGTCGTATACCACTTCATCTTGCTGTCATGGTTAATAAAGAAATTGAAGGTGAAGAGAAAGAACCCGGAGAAACTGCCGAAGCATATAGGCCTGCTGAATCAAAAGAGACGTTAGTTAAGAACACTATTGAAACACTTCTTAACACGTCTCGCGGTAAAGAAACGATAGCCCTCAAGGATGATGTTGGCGGCACCCCTTTACATTACGCAGTAATTGAAAGGCCACCGTCAATTGTTAAAATATTAATCAGTTCAGATCAAGGCAAAGAAGCCATTATTGCACAAAACATCACGGGGCAAACACCTCTTCATTTAGCTGCATCACGATCAAAAGAAAAAAATGATGCAGGCGAATTAATTACAAACCAACTTTTGGCAACCGACGCAGGAAAAGTTGCGGCAGAAATAGAAGATAAGCAAGGCAATCCTCCATACATATACGCAACCAATAATACACAGCTCTCCAGCCGACTTCATCAATCAGGTGGCACAGGAACCGGAAGTGTTGCATTCTCAACCGGACGCTCACGTGATACAGCTGTTTCTGGTGGTGGGTACGCAGACCTTTTTGAATAATGGATGATCTGCACAATCGTTGGGAAACTATTGACTTATGAACCGAAGAATAGGCATGGTTGAAGAAATTATACAAACCATTTAACAGCAAAAACACTATGAAGAATCTGATCACAAAAATCGCATTACTCGTCCTACAAACAACCGCCATTGCATCAACGCCACAAATACAAAACCCTCAACAGCCCACAGACCATCCGGCACAGCAGGCCGTAACGTCATCGCTCACCATTCCAACCACAATGGTTGCAGGAAAACATGAAATACCGCTGTGCTCTACACTGCCGCTCAAAGGCGAATTTACCGTTCTTGGCAGCAAAATTTTTGATGGCATGAGCCTGTTTTTTAATAAAATCAAAAAAGAAAATGCCGATTTACAATTTTCGTATCGTCTCACGGTACTGGACGATCAAGGCGATATGCGCCACGCAAAAAACAACATCAAGAAATTGAAGAAAAATCAGTCTCCACTGTTCATAAGCTTTTTAGGCACCGAAGCAGTCAAAACAGCACTGCCGTTCATTCAAAAAAACAATATTTGCGCCCTATTCCCACTCGAAGGCGCTAGCCAATTTAGACTCGAAGAATACAAAAATCTTATTTTCTTTCGCGCAAGCTACAAAGAAGAATTGGAGGCATTGATCGATTATGCAAAAGGCGCCGAAAAAGATCGTATTGCCATTTTTTATGAAGAAAGCGAATGGGGAAAGTCGGTCTATCAAACACTGAAAGATGTTTTGGCATCACGTCACATGGAACTATTTGCCGAAGCCTCATATCCACAAGACACGCTCAGCGTAAGCAAAGCAGCCAAAGAGCTTGCAGCTAAAGCGCCCAATGCAATTGTTTGCGTCGCACACTCGCGGCCAGCGTACAATTTTATTCAGCAAATTGTTAACAGAGGCCTTCATAAAACTGTCATTTTAGGGCTTTCATCGCTTATTTCCATTCAAAAGCCACTCAAAGGTTCACGTGGCATAAAAATTGTTACCAGCTCAGTAGTTCCCGATCCAGAAAAAAGCACGATTCAAATTGTCCAAGAATATCGCACTGATTTGAAAAAATATTTTTCCAATCGAGAACCATCGACCTATTCACTTGAAGGATATATTAATGCAGCGCTGCTCACCGAATGCACAAAATTGATTACGTTTCCACTCACCAGCGAAAAATTGTTGCAGTCGATTGAAAAATTGAAGAAAGTTCGTTTTAAGGGTATTGAACTCATTTTTGATCCTAAAACGCGAACCTTGTGCCATCATGTGTGGATTAATGATGGAAGGAAAAAAGAGTGGCCAATAGCGAACAAATAAGAAATCGGTGAATCAAATGAAAACGTTATGGAATTCATATAAAAAATTTCTCACCATCAGTTCGCCACATTTCAAAATCTCCCTCCTTCTTCTCATGCTCACCTACTTATTAAGCATTTTTAGAATAAGCCTTTTCCGCTCAAACACCACCGACACAGTTCCACAATTAAAAGCAATTAACACCGAAGTTCTTAAAACACTTGGTCCCTTTACTACACGCGTTAACGCAGGAATGTTTATTAAAAATTTCCCCGTGTTTGATGTGAATAAAAACACTTTTTTGGTCGATGCTGTATTGTGGTTTGAATTTAATGGTGACGAAGTAATGCTTGAAACGTTGGAGAAGTTCTCAGTTGATAACGGCAAAATTATCTCCCGAAGCACCTCGGATATCAAAATCACCGACGGCAAAGTATTTGCAAAATACAACGTACTTTTTGAACTTAAAACCGATCTGAACTTTCACAAATTTCCTTTTGAAGATCACCGCCTCCCCATTGTTATCAGCAACGATTTTCAATCCATAGAGGAAATGGTCTTTGTTGTAGACGCTTCAGCCTTTCAAATTTTCCCTAACATTGCACCCGCCGGATGGAAATTTCATGATACCCACGTTGATGCAGGCTTTATGCCATTGCAACTTGATAAGCAAGATGCATCGAAAAAAGTTGAAAATCCCAAAGCACTCTTTGTCCTGAACTTTATTAAAGCAAGCAGTCGCAAAGCACTCATCATCTTTGTACCGCTT
>Ga0265297_10000666_pt1 | contig 96506 bp, 87 predicted proteins | sample Munlanlwell13791_FD_192502 | JGI IMG/M metagenome (GOLD analysis project Ga0265297, IMG submission 192502) | Leachate microbial communities from a municipal landfill in Southern Ontario, Canada - Leachate well 137-91 | ecosystem: Engineered > Solid waste > Landfill > Unclassified | place...
GCTAATCAAGAGAAAGGGTTTAGAATACTCGTCGATGTACTCAGTATCTACAAGCTCGCAAAATGGTCGATTGTGACGTTGATTCCCTATTATTATGCACGGGATAAAGAGTTTTTTATCAAACCGACCACTACCAAGGATATTATCAAGTTTTTCGAGATAAATGGTTTAGAATATAAGCCTAAACCGACCTATGAATTTTATATGAGGTATACACAAATACTAAAAGAGATGAAATTACAAATGAATCCTATGATAGGTCAGAATAATGCCGGATTTACCGGATTTTTGATGATGGCGATGAAAAAGTAATATAGAATTCAAACCCAATACGACGGATACACCAACGATTTTTTGAGATTGAGATAAAACAGTGCCACGATAACCAATATCACAGCTCCGATCAGCGTCGGTGTGATCAAAAACGTCCACGGGGCACCCAACAGAAAAACGATGATGGGATTAGACCCTGCGGGTGGATGGACGGTATTGGTAGCGAGCATCACGGCGAGAGCGGTAGCGAGAGCTAACGCCATACTCCACCACATATCGCCGATGAGATGAAAGAAAATCAAGCCGATCAACGTTGAGAGAAAATGACCTGCAATGACATTGCGCGGTTGGGAAAACGGGCTTTTCGGAAATCCGAACAACAGTACGCATGAGGCACCGAATGAGCCGAGTATGAGCGGATACTCTAGTGATTGAGTTAAAAACCCAATCAACGCAATAGCAATAAATCCTCCGCCCCATGCGAATGCAATCTCTTTGATATTGGCTTTGGCGGCAAGCGGTGCATGTTCTCCTCTGAACTTTTGAAAATAGCTTCTCATAATAGCTCCCTTGAGTATTGGTTTTGCATTTTAGAATCCTCCTTGTATATTTACAAAACAAACGGTTGTTTGATAAAGTGATGAAAAAAAACTAATCGAGCAAAGCGATCAATTTTTTCTCGATTTTCAGATAAAGGGTTGAATCGTTATAGAGATTCATCATCATGATAGCCCCTTGAACCGATGCGACCGATTCGACGGCAATTTCTCGCGCCTTATCAGCTCCATAGCGATTTTCCATGATGTGACTTACTGCTCTCTCCCAGTTGTCGAAGTAAGCGAGAATCTCCTCTTTAAACAACGGTAGATCATGCGAAGCTTCGAGTGCGAGATTGCCGAGCAAACACCCTCCGGCACTGTTGAGAAAATATTCATCGGTTTTTTGAACGAAGAGGGCAATTTTTTCACGGTCGCTTAGGTCACTACGGTATGAGATGGAGAAAATATGCTCTTCGAAATAGCGGTGAATATATCGAAGCGACTCTAACCCAAGCTCTTCTTTGCTTTTGAAATAGTGGTAGATACTCCCCTTGATCAGTCCGCACGCTTCACCGATCTTTGCCATCGTTGTGTTGTGATAGCCGTGAAGTTTGAAGAGAGCTATGGAGTCTTTGAGAATCGTCTCTTTATCGGTTTTTATAATCGGCATATATTTATCCAAACGATGGTTTGATAAAAGTGTACTCTTTTTTCGACACACTGTCAATTATAAAATAAGATAAAATTCAATTAAGAGTTTTATGATCTTATATAGATTGGAAAAATATTATTGAAGTATCACTTCACGAATCATGCCAAACAACGACGGGTGAATCACACACCAAAAAGTGATCAAGAGCTTTTAGTGATTATGAAAATGCTTGATGATTACTTCGACTTCAAAACGCTTGATGATGGTAAATATAAAATTTACAAGGGCGGTGCAACCGCTATTTTTAGTAAAAAGAGCAATTCTATTGTACTAATTACCATTAGGGGATTTAAAGAAGTATCCACTACGGAGGGTAAGCAAATCATCATCCGACCGATTACTTCCCAAGAAGAAGCGATAAAAGTGGAGAGGAAAGCCAAAAAGGAACAAGCAAAACGCAGTGCATCCACATTAAATTTTATCGCAAGAGCGCAAGCGATACATGGTGATCTTTATGATTACTCTCAAAGTGGCTATACTGATGAAAAAAATATACTTGTAATCAGATGCAAAAGACATGATGGCAATTTCGTGATATCACCGTATGCTCATATTAATAAAAAGATTGGGTGTATAAAATGTGAAGAGGTTACATCAATGAGCAACTATTTGGAGAAAGGAAGTCTAGCGCATGATTGCAACTGAATTACAAACCTATCTTAAATCCCACTATCCAAAAGAAAACGAATCATGCGAGTGGAAAGAGTTTAAAAATCTCAAACATAGTATTTCGGGTGCAAAGGGCGAAGATTTAGCCACGTATGTTTCAGCTATCGCAAACATGAACGGTGGGCATATCGTTATCGGTGTCAAAGATGGTACACTCGACATTGTAGGTATCGGAAATTTCCACGACTACACACCCGAAACACTCCCGCATAGATTACTAGGGGTTTGCCCAAATCTCAGCAGTGAGGGGCTATCTGTAGAGGCTCTCACGACAACCGACACGCAACAGACAGTTTGGATCATCCATATCCCCAAACATCTGCCACGTAAGCCCGTATACGCTCATAACAAGGCATGGCAACGAAGCGGTGACAGCCTCATCGAACTCAGACCCGAACGAGAAGCTTCTATTTTGGGGGAACCACTAGGAAAAGTGGAGGATTGGTCAGCACATATCTGTGAGGGTGCGACACTAGACAATCTTGACCCCGAAGCGATCCGTTTGGCGAGAGCGGAATACATCACCAAGCATCCCAACCTTTCCGAAGAAGTCGCACAATGGGACGATAGAACATTTCTCAATAAAGCCAAACTCACACTTGATAGCAAAATCACTAATAGTACCCTTTTGCTATTGGGCAAATCGGACGTAGTGCATTTACTCTCCCCCGCTGTTCCACGCATCACATGGGTGCTCAAAGACCGCGACGGAATCGAGCAAGGGTATGAGCATTTCGGATTACCGTTGCTTGTCAGCGCACAAAAAGTTCATGCAAAAATCCGAAATTACAAATATCGCTACATGGCAGACAGCAAGCTTTTTCCCGATGAGATAGACAAATACGATCCATGGATCATTTACGAAGCCCTGCACAACTGTATCGCTCACCAAGACTATGAAATGGGTGGTCGTATCAACGTAGTCGAGTTCCCTGATAAGCTCGTATTTTCAAATGTCGGAAGCTTCATCCCTGAAAATGTTGAAAATGTCATAGAGCGTGACGCACCGCCTGAACTGTATCGTAACCCGTTTTTATGTCAGGCAATGGTTGAGATTAATATGATCGATACTATAGGCAGTGGTATTAAGCGTATTTACTCCAAACTTCGACAACGATTTTTCCCTATGCCAAACTATAAAATCGAACCCACCCGAGTAGAAGTAACGATTTTCGGTCAAATCTTAGATGAGCGGTACGCAAAACTTTTGGCTATGAATCCCGAACTTAGCTTGCATGATGTTATCGTACTGGATCGTGTCGTTAAACATCTACCTAGCACAGATGAGAGCCTTAAATATCTTCGTGATAAAGGACTTATTGAGGGGCGAAAACCTAACTATCACCTTTCATCACAAGTAGCCAAACAAACCGATCAAAAAGATGAATATATAAAAATGCGTGGCATCGATGATGATTATTGTCAAAAAGTAATATTAGATTATCTCCAAATATATAAAAAAGGGAAAAAATCAGATTTTGAAAAAGTTCTTTTAGACAAGCTTCCCAGTATTTTAGACGATCAACAAAAGAAAAATAAAATTAAAAATAACCTTCAAACCCTCCGTCTTGGGGGGAAAATAGTCAATGAAGGAAAAGAATGGAAAATGTCTAAAAGTTAATTTTTTAGACATTCTTAGACATTTTTTTAGACATTCACCATAAAATTAGGTTCACTTCTCAAATTTGAAAAAGGCTCTCTCCATAGTAAGAGTTTAGTCGTTAAGTTTGACTAAGACTATAATCAATGTCTAAAAGTTACTTTTCTAGACATTCTTAGACATTTTTTTTAGACATTTATACTATACTAGAGGTTATAAAATAGTTAGGTAGAGCGAGCGTATAAGCATTGCTTTTTAGGGGTACTTATAGGGGTATCACTTCACAGCACATCGCTTTAGCTTCGTAAAATAGGGACTTGTTGGTAGAGCTAGGGTCCACCATCTATAACTGTCCAATTTACAAGCTTTCTTTAATAGCCTAAAAATTTATACCCGACCTTTTTTAACCTCATCCAATAATGCCATCGCAACATCATCGATTGTTTCATCCCAGCAATCAGGCCTTGTTTGTCTAAAAAGACGCATTACCTTGGGATACCACGGAGAATCACTCCTCCCTCTCAACCATCTCCAATCCGTTCCGATAAAAGGCAAAAGTATCCAGCACGATTTCCCAAGTGCACCACATAAATGGGCAATAGCAGTATCAACACAGATAACTAAATCCAGCTGATTAATAAGCGCTGACGTATCCGCGAAATCTTCAATAGTATCCCCCATATCGATGATGGGCAACTCAGGCGAAAATGAATCTATTTCCGCTCCGACATCACTTTTTTGCAAACTTATAAAAGTAACCCCTGAAACTCTCCATAACGGGGCTAATATCGCAAGGCTTGGCAAGGAACGGTTGGCATCATTTTCGTGTGCGGAAGAACCTTTCCATACCAAGCCAACCCTAAATATATTTTCCGGCATGGTGTTTGTATTCTCTTTCGGAAGAGGATATAAATACGGCAAAGAAGCGGGAATATTTTCTAAAGTTGTCCCTACGTGTAACGGGATGCTTAGGAGAAAACTCCAATAATCATGTTCCCCTGCGGTTTCAATAGATGTGATCACCTCGTCTGTATCATACAGTGTTGAAAAAAGCCTTTGCAGCGGCGATTTACACAGAAGCGTTATCCGAGATACCCCTTGTCGTTTAAGAACCGCTATATAACGGACAAATTGGATCTCATCTCCATATCCCTGTTCCGCTACAATCAATAACGATTTCCCCTCTAAAGGTTCACCCTTCCATTGAGGAAACGAGACGGAGGGGATAGGAAACGTTGCATTTATCTGTGGGTCATAACGTGTTTCATACAACGGCCACCCCTCTTTATATCGCCCTGTTTCCAGCAATAAAAATCCCAGATTAGCTTGCGTTCGTGCGCAATCCGGCTTAAGGCGCAGTGTATGTCTATAGACATCTTCAGCCTCGGATAAACGGCTGAGGGATTTGAGGAGCATTCCCAAATTGCGATACGCATCGGTATATTCCGGATTTAGGGTAATCGCTTTTTTATAAGCCTCTTCAGCTTTTTCCAAAGCAGAGACTTCTTTGAATACATTGGCAAGATTATTGTAGAGTTCTGCATTATTAGGATCAAGTTCCAACGCCTGAGCAAATACCGATTCCGCTTCATCAAAACGTTTGAGCTCTTTGAGCGCTATTCCAAGATCATTGTATCCATCAATATAATCCTTTTGCATAGCTATAGCTCTGCGCCAATAAGATTCTGCCGTATCATACCGTTCTATCGCGTATGCACATGAAGCGGCAACACCCAGCAAAGGTGCACTCAGCGCTTCCGTCAGAATCGTATCAATACCGCGTAAAACCTCCTCATACTGCCCCTTATGATAAAGGGCCAATGCGTGCTCCGCTACGGCTTGTGCTAAAGGATCATTGCTCACCATATTCATGCCTCCATTGTAGTCAAAACGATAGACAAAAGCAATCACCCCCATTCATTTACCGATAATGCGTTTTTTTCGTTACAATAACATCTAATTATTATTGAGGAATCTTCATGCTAAAACACTTGCCACTGATTTTACTAACAGCTACAACACTCACTTTTGCCGCTCCGGCTACCCTTGCTATCGTTAATGGAAAAGCGATCACAGCAACCGATGCCAACCTTTTTATGTCCAAAGCGATTCCCGGCATGAGCTTTGAAAAACTTGATCCGAAAATGAAACGCCAAATCGTCGATCAACTCATCAATCAAAGCCTTATCAAAGCACAAGTGGCTCAAAGCGGTATCCAAAACACGCCTCAATTCCAACTTGCCTATGCAGCACTTAAAGATGACCTTGCCGTAGATATGTGGATGAAACAGCAAGTATCAAAAATCACCGTCAGCGACAAAGAAACCAAGGCATTTTACGATGCCAATCAAGACAAAATGAAACAAGGGACGAAAAAAGTCTCTTATGATGAAGCAAAACGGGAGATTACACAGTTTTTGAAGATGGAAAAATTCAAAGCGCAAATGACAAAAATGACCGAATCATTACGTGCGAGTTCAAAAGTCGAAGTTAAGCTTTAATCTTTGTCGATTCGTGTGAAATCATCCAAACCTCTTATTGTCTCACTCACACTCCATGCACTCCTTTTTATAGTTGCCTGGGGAGCGTTCAGCACCGTACGCAAAATGCCGGAACCGGAAAAAATCCGTATTGCCGTGTTGCTGCAAACACCGATGAGCAGATCGAGCATCTCTCAACCGAGTGCACCATCCAAACCCATACCGCCTACCCCCGTTAAAACTCCGCAGATACCCACACCGATCAAAACGTCTAACGTATTACCGAAACCAACGCCCCTCCTCGCCAAACCGGTACAGGCTCCTACGATCGTACAAGCGCCCAGCCCAGCAGTTGCCAAAATTCCCGTAGCCGAACCGACCGTGGTAAAAGTACCTCCTGCTCCTCCGCCACCTCCGCCTGTCAATGTACAAGCTTCCTACGAAGAAGAAAACTTGGGACGGATCCGTTCTCTCCTCTCAGAGCGTCTCAAATACCCTAGAAATGCCCTGCGTCTTAGACAGCAAGGGACCGTTGTCGTCACCTTCGCCCTCTCTCCCTCAGGCGATGTGAGTGGAATAACGATTACCAAAAGCTCTGATTTCGAGATGCTTGATGATGCAGCGCGCGAGTTGATCGAATCGACGGCAGCCTTGTTTCCAAAACCCTCAAAAAGCGTTCGTATAAGTGTCCCAATCGAGTATAAAATCCGCTAAATCACCCTCTGGTAGCAAGTCCGAGCGCAAGCGCATGCTCTATATCGTGTTCAAACTGCGGATTCCGGGTTCGGAGTGTTTTTTCAAAATGTAAAATAAGTTTTGAATCGGTATGAGGATGGACGCAAAGGGCTTCGATTAAATCCCGATACGCTCTAACACTCTGCGGTGTTATCGAGCCAAAACGGGCTAAAATCACCTCTATGGCATGATGAAGAGCTTGAGTGCTGGAGGTACGATTCTTGATAACTGCACTCAGCGACTCGAATGTCTCAATCGCCTCTATTGCAGCGGGTTCACTTTTGCGAGTACGGGCAATCCACACATAAATAAAGACCAAAATAATCAGTAAAAATAAAAGTCCCACCATTGTGAGGATCAGTGTCGTTGGCATGTCATTTCCGATAGGTTGTGTTTTAGAGATTGTAGCAGAAATTTGAAGTAGAAAGCAGGTTCTACTTCTAGCACAATATTGTTCTGTTAACGAACTATTCTTTTAGTTTATATTCGCCCATATTCATCTTTGAATCTGACGATATCATCTTCTTCTAGATACGTTCCTGATTGTACCTCAATAACCTCAAGAGGTATTTTCCCAGGATTCTGCAGTGAATGTTTCATTCCAAGAGGAATATGAATCGACTGATTTTCTGTTAAAATATGCTTCCCTTCCCCCAAGAGGACCGTTGCTGTTCCTTGAACAACAATCCAGTGTTCAGCACGATGGTAATGCATTTGAAATGAAAGTTGTTCTCCAGGCTTTACCACTATTCGCTTTACTTGAAATCGATCGGCTTTGTCCAAAGTAGTATAAAATCCCCATGGTCGATGTACTTCTTGATGTTTTTCCACAATATCAATATCACACTCTTTAAGAGATGCCACTAATTCTTTTACTTGCTGGGACTGTGATTTGTTCGCTACCAAAACAGCATCATCCGTTACAACAATAATCAGTTCTTCCACACCTGTAACTGCAACACGCTTAGACGTACTACGAATATAAGAATTACGTGTATTAAGCGCCAAGACGTTACCGCTTAAAACATTACCGGATGGATCCTGTTCAGAAATTTCCCAAAGTGCATCCCACGATCCTATATCACTCCATATGCCAGAATAAGGAACCATTGCTACTTTTTGTGAATGTTCCATCACGGCATAATCAATCGATTCAGAAGGGATACGGTCAAATTGTTCTGCATCAAATCGAATAAAATCAAGATCATTTTGCTCAGAAGATACCACTTGATTACAGGCATTGTAAATATCAATCCCATAATGTTGTAGTTCTCCCAGAATAGTAGCTGCTTTGAACATAAACATGCCACTATTCCAATAATAACCACCCTGCTTTAGCATCTGTTCAGCCGCCGCCTTCTGCGGCTTTTCGATAAACTCTCCAACACAATAGCCATTTTTGTTACTGATAGCCTCTGCCGTACGAATATATCCGTACCCTGTCTCAGGATGAGATGGAACTACCCCGAATGTGACCAAAAAATCTTCATCACTTAAAGGAATTGCTGAGTCAACGGCTTGTAGAAATATATCGACAGATTCAATCGCATGATCTGAAGATAAGATTAAAAGGTGGGCATCATCATGACGTTTCAGTACATCCAGTGCTGCCAATGCAATTGCCGGAGCCGTATTTTTTCCGAACGGTTCAAGTAAAATCCGCCCTTTTATTTCACATTGGCGCATTTGTTCGGCAACAATAAAACGATGTTCTTCATTGGCAACGATAACAATTTCTGCAAGCCCTTTAATGCCGTTTAAGCGTTTTAATGTTTGCTGAAACATTGTACCCTCACCATAGAGGTTCAAAAATTGTTTGGGATAAGACTTGCGAGAGAGTGGCCACAAACGGGTTCCTGATCCACCTGACAATACAACAGCAACTACCGGTGTCATTATTTATCTCCCTGATGTATTGCCATTTTTTCTAATATTGCCATATTTTCACTGTTTAGCTCCCCGCTGACATCCAGTAAACTTAAATAATTGTTGACCAATTCATATCCAGCATTGATTGTATCGCGTTTAACTTCATATAACTTTGCTTTTGCTTCCAAAAGATCCACTAGACTTTTCAATCCAACCTTATTCGCTTTCTCAATCGACTCTACATACAACTCAGCTGATGTCTCAGATTCTTTAAGCACTTGCAGTGTTTCTACATTTAACTGCCATTGCGCCCATTGCTCTTCAAACTTTAATTTAGAATCTAAACGATTGTAGTCAACTTCTTCTTGTGCCGCATCAAGCAATATCATTCCTTCGCGTACTCGTGACTGAGTATAACCGCCCTCATAAAGAGGAATTGACATTTGTACGATGGCTTGATTATCGTATTTATGCGAATAATAATCTTGAGTATATGTCTCTTTACGATTAAGACTCAAGTCGACTTTTGGGTAATGGGCGTATTTTCGAACAGCAATCTCATGCATTGCCATTTCTTTTGATGCAAGTGATGCTTTTAGCGCTGGATTATTTTCAAGTTTACTCTCCCACATTGGGCGCTCGTTAAACAATTCATCCGCATCAACACCGGTAAAATCAAAACAAGGCAGTTCCCCTACCGGCTCTTTAATCAAATGTTCCAAATGAAGTTTTGCCACATTCAATCGCTTTTGTTCCGTCAGCCACTCAGATGATGCTTTGTCACTGTGCACTTTTGCCTCTAATAGGTCTATGCGATTGCTCAAACCAAATTTCAACATCTCCTCAAGCTGTTTGTATTTTATTTCATAATACTCTTTTTGAGATTTGTACAATTCAATATTACTCTGCGTCTTTAAAAGTTCAAAATACGCTTTTGCAACATCCAAGCCAAGTTTTTGGGCTTCGGATTTAAGTTCGTATTGCGCCGCCATCTCACGCGCTTTAGATTCATCTATTCCGCTCCATAACTCCGGATGATACAAAGGCTGAGAAGCTGTTACGGAATAACTACTGTAGCTCTCTTTAATCGGTTTGTTAAGATAAGGGCCAGCATATTCATACCGCCCAAAGGATAAACTTCCTTGAAGTTGTGGATGCAAACGAGATTTGCTTTGTCGGGTAGACTCTTTTGTTGCTTCCGTCTTAAGCGTTAAAGAGCGTAAATGAGGCTCATTTTTGAGTGCCATATCGTATGCTGTACTCAACATAAGCGGCTCTGCACTCCATCCGATAATTCCACATGCTACCATTGATACAACACTATAAAATAGCTTCACACCTTATCCTTCATCAGTCTTTCGACATTATGTAAAAAATTTTCTTGAAAACGACTTTGAGAAAAATTCATTGCCCACTCTCTACAATTTTTAGGAATAAATTGCTCGTTATTGGATTCAAACCGTTCGATTGCATCTATCAATGACTCAACATTTTGCCGTTCTACAAAAACTCCTGTCGGATTTTCTTGATCCAATCCCCTTACCGTCTCCGCCGCTCCTCCGTAACCATAGGCGATTACGGGCGTTCCACACCCCTGTGCTTCAAGGGGTGCTATGCCAAAATCTTCTTTGGGCATAAATATAAAGGCTTTGGCTTTGGATACTTTTTGCAACATAGCACTGCGTCCAAGATAACCGGTAACGCTCACATTCTCAGGCGCAGTGTTAGAAAGTTCTTTATACATAGGACCATCTCCGATCACCACTAGCTTTTTTTCTGGCATATCTCGAAACGCATCTATAATCAAATCGACTCGTTTGTAGGGTACAAGTCTTGATACCGTAATATAATAATCTTCCTTTTCGGCTTCAAAAGGGCACTTTTCAACATCCACAGGAGGATAAACAATACTCGCATCACGCCCCCATGATTTACGAATACGCTTTCGGATAAAATCGGAGATAGCCACTATCCTATCCGGACGAAGCGAAGAGGCAGCATCCCATAAGCGAAATCTATAAAACCAATGACGTAAGAAAAAGCGTTTGAATCCGCTTCCCAAAACCCCTATGCGATCATGCTCATAACTCAAATCCCATGCATATCGCATGGGTGAATAGATATAGGCTAAATGTTTTTGGTCAGGATGGACAATGACCCCTTTTGCAACAGCATGGGAATCTGAAATGATAAGATCGTATTCCTCAAGATCAAATTGCTCTATCCAAAACGGCATCATCCATATCATATGGCGATATCGTTTTGCTAAAAATGGAATTTTTTGTAAAGGAGAGGTGATAATTCGATGTCCATCAAGCCATCCGCGATCTTTTTGCGGGAGGATATCAACAATGGTGAAAATATCGGCTTGAGGGTAAAGCGCTAACAACTGCTGGAGGGTATATTCAGCCCCTCCCATAGCAGTGAGCCAATCGTGGATTACGGCAACCCGAAGGCTACTGCTCATTAAATGCCTTAGTGAACATAAATTTGAATGGCTGGATCATATAATCCAAAAAGGTTCGGCTGGCTACTACAATCATGATATCAGCAGGAACACCCGGTTGTATTGTCAAATGGTTTCGTTCAAGTTCTTTTTGCCCTTCAGGCGTTACCCGAATTTTTATCGGATAATACGGCGTCTTTGTCGCTTCATCCATCATCGCATCAGGAGCAATTTGCATCACTTCTCCCATCACAGCATTAAGTGATTTAATATGGGCAAATCCAGGAAATCGAACCTCAGTTTTAAGTCCGACTCGAATATTAGCGATATCGGTTGCTGTCACTTTTCCCTCAATAATCAAAGGTTCCCCTTCGGGAACGATTTCGAGTATCGGCTTACCTGGAGGTGTTACTCCCCCTATGGTATGAATTTGCAAATTGGCAATTATCCCTGCTACCGGTGCCGTGATTTTCGTTCGATCCCGTGCATCTTGGAGAGCATAAAGACGGGCACGATTATCTGAGAGTTTCGCTTGTACATCACTCAGTTCGCCAACAACCTCTTTGGTAAAATTTTGCTTTTGCGCGATCATCTGTGCCTGTATTTCACTGATCTGCGCTTTTGCACGTGCAACTTCCGCTTTTGAATTAGCAATATCACCGTCGGTTCGTACTTTTTCACGCTTAATATCACGGAGTCTCATTTTATCGATTAACTGCTGCTGATACAGCACTTCCCACTCTTTTATTTCGTCATCATACGAACGAGAAAGGGTTGACTTACTCGCGATGGTTGCATCCAAACCTTCGATTTGATTACGCAACTGCTCAATCCGCTCCGATAAAACTCTCTTCTCATCGATTAGTTGCTGTGCTCTTGCGTTAAATTCTCGCTGCTGTGCATCCATAATGGTCGAACGGGCGCTTGAAACGGCCATCTTACTCATATCAGGACTAAATACGATAGAACTTCTACCGTCGCGCTCAGCGATCAACCGAGATTCAAGCCCAAGATTTTCATAAAATTGTGACTCAACAATTTGCAATTGGGTATTTGCTTGCGTATCATCTAACTCAACCAGCTCTTGATTGGCTTTTACGCTGTCCCCATCTTTGACCAAAATGGCTTTTACAATCCCACCCTCCAGATGTTGAACCACTCGATTACTGGAAGCAACCGTTACCTTTCCGGAAGCGTGTACACTGCTGTTTAGCGGGGCAAAAGCACCCCATATTCCAAATACACCTACGAACAATCCAAGGACAATAAATCCAAGACGACGGTACTGTCCATCATCTGTCTGCGGGGTAGGAACTTCTTCTGGTGTAACGAGTTGTGCGTGTTCTGTTTGGCTCACGACTGCGCTCCTTGCTGTTCTTGAATCGGTTGCGGTTGTGGCGCGAGTGCCGCTAGGACTTCATCACGTGCTCCATAAAGATAAAGCTGCCCATCGCGCATAAAGGCGATTTTATCCGTAATACCTAAAATTGCCGGACGATGAGTGATAAGAACGACCGTTGTCATCCGTTTTTTAAGTTCTGCTATCACCCCAACCAATGCCCGCTCTCCAACATCATCGAGATTTGAATTCGGTTCGTCGAGAACCACGATTGTCGGATAATTGTAAATCGCTCTTGCCAATCCAATCCGCTGACGTTGACCACCCGAGAGAGCAATCCCACCCGGTCCAATCGGTGTATCGTATCCTTGAGGAAGTTGCAAAATCATCTCGTGCACCCCTGCAACCTGGGCTGCTTCAACAACCATTTCAGGTTTCGGATCTTCATAGCGGGAAATATTTTCGCTGATCGTACCGTCAAACAGTTCGACGTCCTGAGGCAAATATCCTATATGGCTTCCCAATACAGCACGGTCATAATGGCTGATTTCTGCACCGTCGATTCGCACTTTTCCATTCACACACGGCCACACACCCAGCATCGCACGGGCCAATGATGATTTACCGGCCGCACTCGGTCCGATAACCCCCACTGTCTCACCCGCTTTTATCGACATACTAACCCCACGAAGCGATGGGACTTTTGCCCCAGGAGGGATGACAATAATCCCTTCCAAATCAATAAATCCTTTCGGTGTTGGAAGCGGTGTCGGAGCAGAAGCTTCAGGAAACTCTGCCAACAATTCACCCAATCGCTGATAGGATATCCGCGCGGTAGTAAACTGTTTCCATGTACTGGTCATCAAATCGATCGGCGCGAGAGCCCGTCCCATTATGATCGATCCGGCAATCATCATTCCTGGGCTTAGTTCACCCTTAATAGCCAAATATCCCCCAAGACCTAAAACCAACGATTGCATCAGCATCCGCACGGTTTTAGACATATTCGACCATAACCCTGCTTCATCACTCGCATGCGACTGCTCATTCAAAAAGGAGATATAGCGACTGTACCAGCGACGACGAACATTGGCATGCATCCCCATCGCTTCGATAATCTCGGAATTGCGTAAACTTGCTTGAATAAACGATTGTGACGATTGATAATGACGGTTAGACGCTTCTAGCCCTTGTTTCGTCCGCTTTTCATTAATCAATGTCAAACTTAGAGCAACGACTGCCGCAAAAATGGCAAACCATCCGAACCATGGATGAAAGAGAAACATAATCCCAATATAAATCGGCATCCACGGTGTATCAAAAAATGCGAATAGAGGGGTACCCGTCAAGAATTGGCGGATTTGTGTCAAATCTCCCAGCGGCTGCGCTGTTGATTTTCCCGGGTAACGGTTAGCCAGTGCGAACATTGCATCAAAGATACGGGTGCTCATTTGTGCATCGATGGCATTCCCGACACGTATCAATACACGAGAACGGACAAACTCCAATGTCCCCATTACTGCGAACATAACTACCACAATGATTGTCAACATCAACAGCGTCTCTTCTGAACGGCTGGACAAAACCCGATCATACAACTGCAACATATACAGGGATGGCACTAACATTAGCAAATTGATAAAAAGACTCACAAAACCGGCAAAATAAAACGATTTTTTAAGTCCTAAGATCGCTTTTTTAAATTCATTCTCTACATTCTTTTTCATAGGGTTGGACATGCTTTGCATAACCTTTAGTCTAATAAGTTACATGATCGATATTATAAAAGTATAAATGCAATCAAAAAATAATTTGAAATTATAGCCAAATATACGTTAACTTTCTAAGTAAGGCTAGAGGTATATTCACTGTATTGTGCAGAATTTAAGATCAGTAGAATAATGGGGATCCCCATTATTTTTTTGCTCTTTTTTTAGGTAAAAGCGAGACTAAGGTTTGCGCATAGGCATTACGCGCTGTTTGCATAATTGCTAGCTGTGCATTTAAATCGGCTATTTTTTGATCTACTACCTGAATCGATGCAATTTGTGCTTGTGCATCTTCGGTTAAATCTTCTAGCGCATACTCTTTATTGTCAATGATAATTGCTGACATACTGCTCCATTTGAATATTTTAAAAGTTTTAAACCTTTGATAAAATCATATCAAAATAATTATAAATATATTTTAAGTCCTTCTGTACTATGCCACCGTATAGTTCGTTAACGGTACGGTTGAGAGATAATTATCGACCGTTGGTGCACTCTGCGCTACGTATTCGTTCGAATTTGAAAATTCGACGATCATATTCCCTCTGTCGCTGGTTTGATTGATTGTGTTCAGCCAAAAATCGTACCCCGCCTGATCCGCGCCCCGATGTAAAATATTCTGATAAAGGAGATTGACAAAATCCGCATTCGATACACTTGCTCCGTACATATTTTTAAACTCTGTCGAATCACTGAATGAACGAGCAACGTCTTGTACTGATATTCCCGTGTTTCCTGATGTTGTAGATGCCATAGAGTTGACCCAGTATGCCAAGCCGTCCGAATCAGGATTTCGACCTAATAGAGCACTGTAAAAACGTGTCACCTCTTCTTGATGCTGTCGCACTTCGATTGCTGAGTTAATACTCATAGTTGTATCCGTAAACTGTACTTGCTCTACCCCACTTAATGTGTCTTGAGATGTACCATGCGTAACGGTATAGGTTCCATCCTTATTGTCATGAATTGTAAATTCGTTACGATTGCCGGTATAGACTGCCGTATCTGTACCTGCTCCCCCTATGAGGGTATTGTTTCCTGCACCGCCGGTCATTATGTCGTTGCTGCTTGTGCCATTAAGCGTTTCGTCTCCGCTGCCACCGGTAATCGTAGAAGTTGCATTTGTATCCATAGTAAACGAGAATGTACCTGTAAGTATTTGTCCTGATGTATTATTGCTTAGATCATTGGTACTTGTATCCATTTTGTCCCCTTAGTTCTATATCTATTGCTATATTAGGCTATTAGTATGAATTTTGGATGAAAATTGAAGATGTAAATAGTGTCCGACACTATTGCATTACTCTTTACTATGTCAATACGAATTATTATTTACTATTTTATTGACCGTCATTCTTGATATATCTAAATATTTTGCTATATCTGAGTGTGTATAGCCATAACGGTATGATTGACGTATTTTATCGTTTCTCTCTCCTTCCACTTCAAAAAAGGATGCTAATGAGTGTTCTAATACCTGTTTTGATACATTTTTATTGGTACGATGCACTTTATAGACTGATTTCAGCCATTCATTTTGCAATGGAGTATCCATAAATTCACGGTAGTCACTCAATCCCATACTAACAATTTTAGACTCTTCAAGGAGGAAATGGAACGGGTGATTATCAGCAACCATGAGATGATAACTCTGGTAAGGATAGTTTTCAATGTGCGCGGCAATGCCTGCTGCAATCGGATTACGTTCAATATATTTGGCAACCGTCCAAAATTGTGTTTCATCAAATACAGGAAACGATTTGAACCGACCCTGCCATAGATGCCCTGATCGCTGATTCACACTGTTAAAATATTTGGAATAATTGACATTGAGGTGCTTGAGTGCCTCAGACAAATTATCGGTAAGCGTTTCTAGCAATATATGATAATGATTACTCATCAAACAAAAAGAATGAATTTTTATACCGTATTTATCTGTTAAATCTGCCATAAGCGACATAAACTTTTGATAATCGGCATCATCTATAAATACATTGCGGCGTTCTACCCCGCGATTGATGACATGATAGATACCTGTTTCATTGTATCGAGGTGGGCGGGGCATTTAATCTCCTTGCAGCAGTTGATTACTATACAAAGTACAAAGGGTGCCTGACGCCTTTATCTCCTTTATATACTATTCTTGTGAGACTTTATAAATACCAAAAAACATAACTGTAATAAAAGCCATAATCGCTACTACGGTTGCAGCAATTGCTAAATTCATCATAAATCCTTTATCTCTTTAGTTCGTTTCGAAATCATATTATGGCACCAAACAAGAGACTCAATAGGACTCTCAAGGTATTCAATATTTCTTTTACTTCGTCTAATTTACCCATGTAGATATTATATCAGAAAGAGATAATTTTTAAGAGAACAGACATTATGTGAAGCGAGAGGAAGTTTACAAAAGGTGCCTGACACCTTTATCGGTACTAGCAGCAGTTACAAAAGGTGCCTGACACCTTTATTTTACTATTTATTTACATGAAATGTATTAAACGAAAAAAGCCCCACCAGCTCCTAAGAGAAAGTGAGGCTTTAAGTTTGAACTAATGTTCAGTTCTACTCGAAAGGAGTAGAAAAGAGCGATTAGTGAAGTACGATTGAACCTGCAGTATTAAATGTTGCATGGCTTAGATCTACTAGTCCAGTCAATTTAACAACAGAGTCATTTCCAGCTGTAAATGTTGCAGCTATATTGTTGTTTTCAACAACATAAGTATCTCCAGAGTACTGGAACCAGCTAACAGCATGGTCAGCAGTAGTAGAAGCAGTAGCTGCATCAAGTAATACTGCAAATGTTGAAGTTGATAATGCAGTAATTGCAGTTGTATTAAAGCTAGCTGCAGCTACACCTGTGAATACAAGTGTATCACCCACATTAAAGTCTGTAATCGTTGAGTAAGAGTTACTATCTGTTGGAGTAGTAATGTTGAATGTATCATTACCACCGTTACCAGTCATAGTATCTGCTTTAGCATTTGATGTAAATGTATCATTTGCACTACCACCGATTAAAGTATCAGCTTTAGCACCACCAGCAATTAATGCATTGTGCGCAGTTGCAGAACCTGTTACAGTTTCAGCAGTTGTTCCAGCAGTTGTGTATGTTAATCCACCAGTGTTTGCAGAAGCATTTACAGATGTAACTGCCGTAGCAGTTGTCGTATTTAACGTTAATGCTGCGTTTCCACTTACAGTGATTGAAGTAGCTACAGATGCTGAATCAACAAAGTTCATTGTATTAGCATGAGCAGTTGATGTTAATGTTGTGTAGTTAGATGCAATAGCAACTGTTGTAATATGAGCATTAGTTGCAGTTGTAACTGCATCTGCCATATTACCTGTCGTATCATTTGAAGTCATAGCAATGTTTAAAACATTTGAAGCTGTAGAAGCAGTTGTAGCATTAAGAGTTACAACAGCAGCTGTTGCTGTATCAAACGCAATAGTTCCACCAGATGCCATATTAGCTAATGTATGAGCACTAGTTCCTTCATCTGTTACATAATTATATGCACCAAGAACTGAAAGGTCAATAGCACCTGCACCTGCTCCAGTAAGTGTCAAGTGTTCAAATCCTGTCACAAGAGCAGCAAATGCTGTTGAACCAGATGCAGTAGCGGCAGTTGCCTCATCCATAGACAGCGTATCTGTACCCGTTCCACCAGAAATGGCAGCAGTTGTAGTACCAGTACCTAGAACAAATGTATCATCACCAGCACCAAGAGAAATAACTTTTGAAACATTTCCAGATGCAGTCACAACATCAGCACCTGAACCACCTTCGTAAGTTGCTTTTGTTGCATCGATAGTAGCAGTAACATTTCCAGATGTTGCAGAAGCATTGAAATCTGTTAAACCAGTTCCTGTAAATGTACCAGCGACAGAAGCAGTTCCAGTAACAGTTACAGTTGTAAGTGCATTACCAAGTGCAGTACCTGCTAAAGTAACTTTGTTAGTACCTGCAACAGTTAATGTTTGTAAGTTAGCATCAGTTACTGTCAATGTTGAATCTGCAGTTGCAGTTGTTAAGTTCAATGTTTTGATCTCAGCATTAGCATCAAGGAACGTACCAGCAACATTGTTAATAGTCATCGCTAATGCTGTATTTGTTGGAGTAGTTGCTGCATTTGTCAACGTGATGTTTCCACCATTTGTTGCAGAAAGTGTTGTCAACGCATTGTCAGCAATTGTTGCACTGCTGTAACCGTTGATTGTCGCAGTTGTGATTGTATTAGCGATAGTAGCTGAAGCTGCATTTGAATCAGTAATTGAAACTGAACCAGCAGTAATACCAGCAACACCTGCAGTTGCAGCTGTAGCAGCAGAACCTTGAGTTATTGTTAATGCTGGAACTGCAGTCGCAGGAGCAGTTTGACCTGTACCAGTGAAAGCTAAGTCAGCAACATTTGAGTTTGCAGTTGAACTTGTAAATAGTAGAGTGTTAGAACTTGTTCCAGTTGCTGCACCTGTTGACCATCCTGAGAAAGTACCAGTATAAGTTCCTAATGTAGAACTACCAGTAATATCACCATTCGCTATATTTGCGAACGCAGCAGCAACTTGAGCAGCTGTCATCGCACCAGTAGCAGTAAATGTTAAACCACCAACAATAAGAGTTTGACCAGCCGTCAAATTAGAGAAAACAACACTTGTTGTCTCAGTAACACCTGCAACAGCTACTACAGTATTTACAGCAGCAACAGTTTTAGCTTCATTTACAGTAACAGAAGTTGTAGAAGCACCACCAGTTACTGCAACGTTACCTTGAACAATCGTACTATTTGTTGAAGTAGTAGTCATAATTCCTTGTGCAGCAGTTGTAGTTACATTTACAGTTGTTCCACCTTTAACAGTGATATTTCCACCTGTAGTGTTTGATGCAGCTGCAGCTGCATTTGTTAAGTTGTCAGTAACAGTAATTGTACCAGTTGGAAGATCTGTAGCAGCTCCACCGTTACCTACAGTGATTGCTCCTGTTGTAGCACCTGGATTTGTAGCAGTTGCAGTAACAGAAACATTAGTACCACCATCAATACCAATAACATTTGCACCTTGTACTGTATCAGTTACAGTAATTGCACCAGTAGCAACAGTAGTTGCACCTAGAGTAATCCCTGCTGAACCCGTACCGGCAGTAACTGTTTGTGTTGAACCACCATCAATTGCTACAGTACCCGCAACATTAGAAACATTAACCGCAGTTGTAGCAGCCGCAGTCACTGCCGCAGAAGTTGCTTGAGTGACGTTTACAGCTGTTGTACCCGTCCAAGTTGTTGAATCTAGTGTCAAAGCTCCTGCAGCACGAGCATTAACTGTTTCTACACCAGAAACCGTTACGCCTGCGATAGCAGTAGTATTCAAAATGGCAGCAGATACAATATTCAATGTGTCAGTACCTGTTGTACCGTTGATTGTGTCAAGCGCAGAGAAAGTGCTTGCTGCTTTTGTAGTGCCATCCGTTGTATCAAGTGTTGCATTAATTACGTCGTTACCAGATGTACCGGCGATCGTATCAACACCTGTAGTAAGTGGGAAAGTTGTACCTGTAATGATTGCTGCTGTCGCTGCCGTAGCTGCTGTAACAGTCGCTGTATCTGAAGTGATATTTGCCAATTGAGCTGTTGCAGAAGTCGTATCAAGGTTATTCAATACTGCACTTACTGCGAATGTTGCTTGGTTTACGATTTTAGCACCGTCTGTGCTGCCGTTTGTTTGTGCTGCATTCAACATAGCGTTCATCAATGTCGCGTGAGTCAATGTACCGTCTGTCAAGTGACTTACCCAGAACGTAGAACCTGCTGTATCTGCTGCACGTCCAAAAACGTTTGTATAGATAGCATTAACGTATTCTGCATTTGTTTGGAATGCAGGGTATTTTGCTGTGTATTCTGCAGAACCTGCGAATCCTCCAGCGATTGCATCCAATGATGCACCTTTATTAGCGTAAACGTCAGTCCAGTAAGCTAGACCTGTAGAATCAGGAACACGATTGAATGCTGCGATGTAGATCTTCGCGATTTCTAAACGTGCTGTTGCAATATCGATTGCCATGTAAATCCTTTATGGTTATGTAATGTTGATGTGCGCACATCGAGTTAACAACTCTCGATGGTGCTGTATTATCCTATAACATCTTTTAATCTTTGCTGAAATATATACCTTACCCGCCAGAATGGTCTATTAAAGGTGATTTTTTAGTATATTTTAATGTTATCAATCCCCTAAAGCTTTCCGCATGAATGCGGAAGATGAAGAACGATGTTACGCGCCGATAGGGAGCAGAGCAAGAAGTTTTCGGGCGCTTGTTTCCCATGACTCGTAGGGGAGCGACGCACTCGAGGGGGTCGAGGGGTCGACCAACCATGCCCGTATGGCATCGGCGAGCTGATCTGGGGTATCGGCGTGAAAATAGGCTGCATGGTCTGCGGCTACTTCGCGGAATACGGGGATATCCCGTACAAGGAGCGGGATCGCGTGCTGCGCGGCCTCGATGAGGGGGAGTCCGAATCCTTCTCCATAGGAGGCTGCCAAGAGGAGGGTCGAGGCGGCATAGAGGTGATCGAGCAGTTCATCGCTCGCCCCTGAAAACCAAAAGAGGGATCGGTTGCGGCGGGGGTGAGTCTCTAGTTTTTGGATCAGCTCCTCTACCTGCCACCCTTTTTTCCCGACGATGACGAGCTGAATCTCTTCGCCGGCTTCCCACAATATCTCCATTGCCGCGAGGGCTTGCGCATGGGCTTTTCGCGGTTCGATCGTCCCGACCATCAAGATGATCGGAGAGTGCGTGAGGGAGGAGAGGAGCTGGTGTTGCTCTGCTGTGATCCCCCGCGTGGGGGAGCTGTTTTGGAGATCGGCTCCGAGGGGGAAGGACGCGATCGTGAGCGGCGAGGTGCGCGACTGCGGATGCTTTTGCACCCAGTCGCGTACATCCTGCGCAACCGATTCGGAGATACACTCCAGAGCCTCGGAATATCGGGTGATGATCCCCAGCCATGAGAAAAACTGCGGATAGACATCGGCGGGGAAAAAATGGGGATAGCGAAGGGGGAGGATGTCGTACACGACAAAATGGATTTTGACCCCTTGGGCGTGCATCTGCTCAAAAAGGTGCGGATTTTGGGAAATATGGCCTACGTAGAGATCAAGTCCTAAAAAGATGTCCCCCTCTCCCATTTGCGCTTCCTCTTCTGAGAGTGGAGGGAGGGAGATGTCGAGCCATTTGTGCATGAAGGTGTGGGCATGGCGATAGCGCCCCTCGACGAGACGAACCGGCTCGATACGGTACCCTCTAGGGGTATCTTGGAGGTAGCGCAAAATACTGCGAACCACCCTCTGTATCCCGGTGCGGAGATCGTGAGAGGCGACATCGGAGATATCGACGAATATTTTAGGGGGGTGCTTGGGGGTGAGCAAAGAGCGCAGTGAAGAGGGATCGAGGGGATCGTGTTGAAGGGCGCTGCGGTAGTGGGCATAGGCTCCATGAACGTATCCCTCTTCGATGGCATCTCGGTATCGGCGTGCAACGTCGCACGGGTTATGATGGCGTTTGATGTACTCTTGCGCGGCTCGTCCCACCTGTTCACGCAATAGTGGACGGCTGCGAATCTCTTCGAGTGCCATGGAGAGGTGCGGAAGGGTAAATTCATCCGGCAGCCGGATAAGGGTATCTTCGGGGAATTCTGTCATCGTACCGTGGGCATTGACCAAAAGGGGACGCCCATAGGAGAGGGCATCAAACGCGGCTGCGGAGGTTTCACCGCGTGAGTTACGGCGCAACTGTACAATAAGATCGGACGCGCACAGATAGTCGTCATAACGATCGGTATATCCGGTAAACGTGACGGTAGAGCCTTGAGGGAGAGATTCTTTCAGAGATACGAGTTCCTCGGCATACACGCCCGAGGGGAGTTCTCCGACAAAAATGAGATGGGCTGCTCTGTCTCGGCACAAGGAGCTCTCTTTCCATGAAAGGAGGAGCTCACGAGAGCATTTGGAGTGTCCGATAAATCCGAAGGTGCAGACTAGAAAATCGTCTTCTTTGAAGCCCAATGCCGTTTTGGCTTCCAGAGGGGTGAGGGGGTGCTCTGGAAGCTCTTTGGGGAACGGGATTTTAGCGCGGTGCGGGGTGTGTAGGCGCGAAAATGAGTATTCGGAGTGAACCAAAACGGTGTCGGATTGAGCCATAAGGGTTTGGTTGAGCGGGTATCGGATAAGGGTTTCGTGGATACCGTGATCTGCGAGGCAGTGCAGTGCCTCATACCCATGGTCATCAAAGAGGTGGCGTTCGATGGAAGCGGTCGGATTTTGCTGTATCAGCGAATGGTATAGCCCTCCTAAAAAGAGGTCGTGCAGTACCACTGTTCCCGGAAACCGCTCGATCAACGGGAGCATCCACGCATGGTAGTGGGAATTGCCAAAATGGTAGAGGTGGCGGTCGAGCGCTGAACCGTGGGAAAGGTGTTCTTCTGCGGATCGAACGGTCACCGAAAAGGGGAGCGGCTCTGAAGAGGTTTCACACACGACGAGGAGGGTATAGTGCTCTTTTAACGCCGCAAGGAGGCGAAGAGCGTAATCGGCAATCCCGCTTTTCGCCGGAGGGAGCGGCGAGACAAATACCAGACGCGGTTTGTCTGCGGGGTCGGAAGAGCGGAAATTGGCACGATCGGCAAGGATACGTCCCAATAGAGGTGATTGCGCCGTTGGGCGACGAGAGGCGATGATTTTGTCTCGAAGGGCGTATGCCTGACGCATGAGATAGGGGGAAGCGACCAAAAGTGGCTTAACCTTTGCCATCATCCATGGAATATCGGTGATGCGTCTGCGAATTTTTCCTGCAAGACGCAAGGGGTAGAGTATACGCCATGAAAAAGAGTGGGTAATGAGATGGAGTTCATGGCTCAGATTTTGATGCGCTTTATGCGCTTTTTGATAGTCCAGTCTGGCTTTTTTGATGATTTTATCTTGGGTACGGATGTGCTCTTTTAACTCTTCTAGACGGCTCTCTCTTTCCCACTCCTCGTATCGGATGTAGTGGTCTGCACTCGGGGAGGGGGGGGTGAAACAGCGTGCACGTTCCGCGTGTTCGTGCGCGAGATAAAAACGGTTTGTCCCGTCGGAGTAGACGAAGGTGTAGCCGTGACCTATCAGCGTCGGTTCGTATGCGTCATGAAGCTCAATCGCTTCAAGAAGGATGATCCACGGTCGGAAACGGGTTAGATCGAGATGTTCGAAGATCCCTTTTTTCGCCTCTTCTCGCGTGATTCTAAGGAAATGGATGTTTTCGGGGTGAAGCTCTTCGAGCAGAGCGGTGAGGTCGGCGCTCTGCTGCAATGTGTGTTCCCACATCCGATGGGATGAGAGTTTGCTGAAAGAGGATTCAAGGGTGGGAACATTGATCCCCCTCCACCCTTTTTCATACAATAGGGCTGTCGCTGAGTCCATCAAAGGATCGGAGGCTCCTATATCGAGGTAGAATCCTCTGCGGATATCGTGCAATACCCGATCAAGGAGGATATCTTCCGAATTTTTTGCATAGGAGATGCGCGGGGTAGGAGTTTGTACCATCAGTTATCTCTCTTTATCATCATGCTTTTAGCGAGTCAAAATTTTTTTTACTTTTCTGGCGAACGACCCAAATCCGCGCAGCGGTGCCGTCCATCGCCATGAACGGCTGTGGAGCAGTGATTCCAAACCTCTTTGGGTGTCTTGGCTGAGGATGCGAGCCTGCCGTGCCTCTTCGAGTGCGTGTGAAAGAGCCCCTGCTATACGCTGATCGTATCGGCTGATGAGCTCTTCGAGACCCAGTCCGTATTCCTCGGAAAAGGGAGCATCAAAACGGGAAAGTATCTCCTCGGATGCGCCTTTTTGAGCGACGATCGCGTAATCGGGGCTGACACCGAACATGACGTCGAGCAGGTTCGGTTCGGATGAGGCACGAAGCTCTCTCGTTTCCTGAAGGCGGAGTATTTTAGCCCGATGGAAGCCGTAATGTTCCACCATAAAGGCAAGAAGCTCCTGCGGAATCGGTTTAACGTGGGTGGGATCGAGATAGAAGCCGGATGTTGCGACCACAATATTTTCCGGATTAGGGGTTTCGAGGATGAGTATCCCCCCCGGCTTTAGTACCCGAAGAGCTTCTTGGATGACGCGCTGCAACACCTCAAAAGGGAGATGTTCGACAATATGGAATCCTGAGATGATCGCCCTACTCTCATCGGGTAAAGCAGCTAGAGCGGAAAGGGCATCTTTTTTTTCGACATTCAGACGGAGCTGGGTACATGCGTGCAGCATTCCTTCGTCAAGATCAACCCCATAAGGATCAAATCCCTGCTCTGATAGCAACTCCAGCCATTCTCCCCGTCCGCATCCCAAATCCAATGTTTTCAGATCCTTGTCCGACTGTTTCAGTGCCATGATAAAAGGGAGATAAATCTCTAAACGGGATTTTATCAGTTCACGGCCCCCGCGATGTTTGTCCTCAAAAGCACGGTAAAAATTAGTGTCCGACATGGGTGTACCTCGATGTGGATTCTATCCAGCAAATTCCTGAAAATTGTTCTTTTGATGTATTGATCACTTCAAAAACCAACGCTTGATCTCTCCATTCGTAGTTGGCGGCCAAATGGGTATCCTGTGCATGAACAGCTACCGTCACGGAATACGATCCTGTGCCGAAATTTGCATCAAAGGAGAAGGTGTACTCAAATACATCCCCCTCTTTTGCTTCCGCAACGGCTTGGTGCAGATGATAGGTATTGGTTCCAAATACCGCCTGCCCCAAACGGTCTCGAATCATATAGCCCAGTACTAATTCCGGGATATCCTGTAGTACTTTTACCTGAATTCTCAGCTCAACCGGATCGCCTACGCTGATGAGTTCTACCTTCTCCCCTCGGATGTTGTACAAGCCGATCTCTCCGATTTTCGCCTCTCCCGATCCGGAGATGGTTTGTACTTTGCCGTTTTCGAGTTTGATTTGTTCGACCGAAGCGTTTTCTTTATCGGAAATGAGTGCATTGTAAAAGTCCATAACCTCTTCGGGATCGCCGTCTTTGATAATGCGCCCCTGTTCAATCAGAATGGCACGATCACAGATCGATTGGACGGCGCCCTTATCGTGAGAAACAAATAAAAGGGATGTCCCCTGCTCTTTTAATGCTCTAATGCGTTCAAAACTTTTGTGCTGGAAGTATTGGTCTCCTACGGAGAGGGCTTCGTCAATAATCAAGAGATCGGGGGTAAATGCCGTAGCGATCGCGAACGCAAGACGCATTTGCATTCCGCTGGAATAGATACGAATCGGTTCATCAAAATAGTCTCCGATTTCGGCAAAATCTCTGATTTCCTCCATCACCGCTTCGATTTCATGAAGGGAATGTCCCATCAAAGAAGCGGTGTGCCGTGTGTTCTCTCGACCGGTCAGCTCGGGTGAAAATCCCATTCCCAATTCTAAAATAGCGGCGATACTCCCATACCGTTCAATCGTCCCTTCGGTCGGTCGGATGATCCCCGCAATCATTTTGAGCAAGGTGCTTTTGCCTGCACCGTTTTGTCCAACAATCGCAATGGTCTCTGCTCGCTGCATCGAAAAGGTAATGTCTTGAAAAATCGTATGAAACTCTTTTGGCTGGAAGGAGGGGAAAAACCAAGAAGCGATACGACGCCACTGCGATGTGTAGTGAAAGTATTTTTTGGAAAGACCCGTGACGCGTAAAATACTCATAGAACCTCCATCATTTCATTTTTCGCTTTTGCGAGCAATCCAAAGGCTATGAAGAGTAAAGCAGAAGCTACGAGCGCTACAATAAGTACCGATGAAAATGCCGGAGGGAGTTTATATAAAAATACATTGTGGTACATCGAAAAGAGATGATAGAGGGGATTAACTAAAAAATATGGATGATAACGCTCAGGGATGATCGAAATGGTATATACGATGGGGGTAAACCAATATCCAAACTGGAGCATAATCGGCATCATTTGACCGACATCCCGAATAAATACGTTTAACACGCCCAAGGTCAATCCAATACCCACCGCCAACAGTGTCGTCATTAGAGTCAAAAAAGGGATCCATAGAATCATCCAACCGATATTATGATCGAGGAAAAAGAAAACGATCATCACGGAGAATAATAAGAAAAGGTGATTCAGCCATGCCGAACCTATCGAAATCAACGGAAAAGCAACAATGGGGATCGACATTTTTTTAATCAAAGGGGCATTATCTACGTACAACGTCAAAAGACGCATCACAATATCCGAAAAAAGAGACCATGCGGTAATGCCGGTGACGAGATAGAGCGCGTATGCGTGTGTGTTGTTAACACCCGGCAGTTTGGAACTCATAATAGAGGAGAGGATAAAAGCAAAAATTGCGACCTGCAGCATGGGAGCGATACCTAACCACAAGATACCTAATTTACTCCGAGACAAACGGTTCGAAAGCTCATTTTTAACCGATGAGACGATAAAAAAACGGAAAAGCCAAAGTTGTTTTAATCGCATCATCGTGCGACCTGAGCGAAGAGTTCTCGAAGCTGTCGTGTCGAATCGTCCCATGTTTGGATATGCGGGAGTGCACAATGCGCTGAGGATGGAGGGGTAAGCGGTGTGGATGAGGCCATCATTGCCCTGATCGCCGAAACTATCGAATCCACGGAAGAGGGATCGGCATACCATGCACGATTCCCTCCCACTTCAGGCATCGAGCTGAGGGATGATGTGATCACGGGAATAGAACTTTGGATCGCTTCGGCGACGGGCATACCGTACCCCTCATACAACGAAAGATACAACAGTGCACTTGCTCCGTTGTAAACGAGGGGAAGATCTTCTTGGGGGATATAGCCTAAACGTATAAGCACTTTTTCTTGCTCCAAAGGGGTAATCAACGGTTCCAAATCATCACTCAACCATCCGGGAGTTCCAACCAAAACCAAGGGGAAATTTTGACGTATTTGCGGTTCCAGTCGTGTGTATGCCTGTAAAATATTTTTTAAATTTTTACGCGGTTCAATCGTGGCAACGCTGAGAAAATAGTTTGTCGGAAGGGGGTATTTTTGTCGTATTCCGATGAGTTCATTCTCACTGCGGGGATGAAACTGTTCCGAAGTACCCGGAGGTATAATCGCAATTTTCTCGTGCGGCACCGTAAAAACACTCTGAATCTCATCGTGTGAGAAACGGGAAATGGTCAAAACGGACTTAGAATTTCTCAGAGCTTTTTCCAAACCGGAACGAAGTGCATTTACCCGATCGAGTGGATGAAATTGCGGATAATGGATGTAGGAGAGATCGTAGATCGTCACTATCGTCTTACCCTCAAAATAGAGGGGAAGGTAATTCGTCTCCCAATATATATATTCACGCAATGATGCCATTTTACGGCGGTGAATCCAATGCAATGATTTACGATACGCTGATCGAACACCGGGAAATTTAATCCATTTAGCGAGTAATGATGATGTCGAGCCGGATGCAGAAACCGTATTTAAAAGGTTGAGAATATCTTCTTTTTGCAACCAACGATGATAATAGAAACCCTGAATATCAGAAATCGAGGGATCTTGCAACAACCGGACTAATATTTCGCGCGTGTAATGCCCAATGCCCGTCAACGGTGGGCGCAAGGGGGAGAGATTGATAACAAGAGAAATAGCCGTTTTTGTATTCATTGCTTGATTTTACCATAAGAGAACTTCTAAAGTGCAATTTTATCCTGTTGATGTAGGGATAATTATACACATTTAACCCCTTGAACGGTATAATCTTGTTTAGTACAACTATGAGGACACTATGTGAAAAAAGCAATTATTACAGGGATAACGGGTCAAGACGGTGCTTATTTAGCGGAATTACTTTTAGAGAAGGGGTATGATGTTTATGGAACTTTCCGACGAACCAGCTCCGTCAATTTCTGGCGTATCGAAGAGCTGGGAATCGAATCTCATCCGAATTTACATCTGGTCGAATACGATCTGACCGACCAATCCAATACGGTTCGGATGGTGATGGAGATTCAGCCCGACGAAATTTATAATCTAGCGGCTCAAAGTTTCGTAGGGGTGTCGTTTGACCAACCGGTTGCTACAGCACATATTACCGGACTGGGTACGGTACATTTGCTCGAAGCAATTCGGATCGTCAATCCAAAAATACGTTTTTATCAAGCCAGCACCTCGGAGATGTTCGGAAAAGTGCAGGAGATTCCTCAAAAAGAGTCTACCCCATTTTATCCGCGAAGTCCGTATGGGGTAGCCAAGCTGTATGCGCATTGGATGTGTATCAACTATCGTGAAAGTTACGGTATTTTTGCTGCCAGCGGTATTTTGTTCAATCATGAATCTCCTCTGCGCGGCCGTGAATTTGTCACCCGTAAAATTACCGATGCCGCAGCTAAAATCTCACTTGGAAAACTGGATGTACTGGAGCTGGGTAATCTTGATGCCAAACGAGACTGGGGATATGCCAAAGAGTATGTCGAGGGGATGTGGCGAATGCTCCAAGCTGACGAAGCGGATACGTATGTCTTAGCAACCAACCGAACCGAAACGGTACGTGATTTTGTCTCTATGGCATTTAAAGCAATCGGAGTGACATTGGCATTTAGCGGAAGCGGAGAGGATGAAATCGGTATTGATACCGAGAGCGGCAAAACACTCGTACGAATCAATCCGAAATTTTATCGCCCTGCAGAAGTAGAGCTTTTGATCGGTATCCCAGCGAAAGCGAAAGAGTGTCTCGGATGGGAACCGTCAACGACGCTCGAAGAGCTGTGCGCCATGATGGTTAAAGCTGATTTGCGAAGGAATACCGTTGGCTTCAGCTTCTAAACGTCTACTAATTACCGGGATCGAAAGCTTTACGGGCCACTATGTCCGTGATCTCTTCGAGACACATGGGTATGAGGTATACGGTACCGTTTTTAGCGGTGCGAAAAGGGATAAGATTTATCCTTGCGATATCACAAACAGTGATGCAATCAACGCTGTAATATCCGAAGTTCGTCCCGATATTGTCATTCATCTCGCGGCTATTACGTTTGTTCCGGACGGAGATTCATCGGCTATCTATGATGTGAATCTTTTTGCTACGCTCAATCTTCTCGACGCCTTACTCAAACACCATAGTTCTGTTAGTAAAGTTATTTTACCGAGCACTAGCAATGTGTATGGCAATATTGCGTTGGAGTCTATCAGTGAAAATGAGTGCCCGCAACCCCTGTCTCATTATGCGTTAAGCAAATATGCGATGGAGCAGATGGGACGAAATTATTTTACGCAATTGCCCATTATCCTTACGCGACCTTTTAATTATACGGGTGTTGGTCAAGCCGAGCAGTTCATCGTTCCTAAGATCGTGGCTCATTTCCGTGCAAAAAAACGTATACTTGAACTGGGAAATATCGATATTTATCGCGACTTTTCAGATGTTCGGGATGTTGCTCAGGCTTACCTCATTCTGGCTGAATCTTCGTTATCCTCCGAGGTCATTAATATTGCATCCAATACCATTTATTCCCTTCGTGAAATCATTACTATCGCTGAAAAAGCGAGTGGACATCATCTGGATATTGTCACCAATCCTGCCTTTGTCCGCGCCAATGAGATCCTGCGTCTGGGGGGTGATAATACTCGCCTTCGAAATCTTGGCTGGTCGCCCGTCTTTGAGATAGAGGAAACCATCGCCTGGATGGTAACTCCTTGAAAGAGACTATCGCCAAATTTATTCTCATCTTTGTTGATGTTTTAATGATCTTGATCGCCCTAAGTGGAGCCTTTTATCTGCGTCAACTCTTAAGCGGTTCATTCAATACCCCGCCGCCTCAAGATATTCAACTTTATCTTCAGATGGAGGTTATGTATGGCGTCGTTCTTATCGTTATGTTTTTCGAGGGCATCTACACCAAACGATTTGATTTTTGGCAAGAACACAAACGGATCGGGCAATCTCTCGCCATTGCTTGTCTGATTGTATTGGCTGTTTTGGCACTTCAAAAAGAGGCGGAGCATTACTCTCGATTTATTCTCGTTACCTCGTTTGTTATGATGTTTGTCCTCTTTCCCATCGAAAAATTTCTAATGAAACGGTGGCTTCACAAAGCGGGGCTATGGCGTCGTGAAGCTTTGGTGTTGGGAGAAGATCCTTTTTTTGAACGGGATGTTTTTGACAATCCTTATTTAGGCTATGTCAAAGGGGATGAAGACTCTTCAAAAACACTCTTCATCGCTTCGGACTATCGCGGCGTTGGAGAGATCGAAACGATTCTGGACGGAAGTGTGAAACGTAATCAAGAGGTCATCTTCATCCCCCTGATTAAAAGTTACGATTTTTCAGATTCCTATATTATTCATCTCTTCAATGCCCGTGCCAATCTCGTCGTTTTGGAAAATAAACTTCTCAATCGTTTTAATCAATTGATCAAGGGGGGGAGTGATTATTTCATGTCCCTGCTGTTGCTGCCGCCGACACTCATCGTTATGGCCCTCATCGCCGCCATGATCAAACGGGAAGAACCGCAAGGGAGTATTTGGTTTGAACAGATTCGGATGGGGCGGGATGGCGAACCTTTTGTCTGTTATAAATTTCGAACGATGCGTGAGGATAGCGATGCTTTACTCGCAAGCTATCTCATGGACCACCCTCATGAGATTGCCAACTATACTGTCTATCATAAATATGAAAATGACCCGCGTATTACCAAAATAGGGAAATTTTTGCGTAAAACATCCCTTGATGAACTGCCGCAGATTTTCAATGTACTGAAAGGGGAGATGAGTCTCATCGGTCCGCGTCCTTATATGCCCGAAGAACGGATCAAGATAGGTGAAAAGATTTCGATGGTTTTAGCCGTCAAACCGGGTATAACAGGTCTATGGCAGGTTTCAGGGCGCAGCGATATCGATTTTTTGAGCCGTGTCACGCTGGATGTATGGTATGTCCGCAACTGGAGTCTCTGGACTGATTTTGTTATTTTTGTTAAGACGATTAAAGTGGTAGTACGACGTGAAGGGGCTTTATAAGGTGGTGCCGGCACGAGGATTTGAACCCCGGGCCTATTGATTACAAATCAATTGCTCTAGCCAACTGAGCTATGCCGGCATAATTTGAAGAGCGGTATTATATCCGGTAGTTTCTTAAATTTATGTTTTTTGGATTCCCGCCAATGGCGGGAGAGGGGGAAGAGAGGAGTTAATCGGCTTACCAGTTAATTTCAGCAGTCAACATCCAACTTTGTTTGTTGAAAAGGTTATTTGCTTCAATTCCTGATGCAGATGAGATACCAGTAAGAGGATTAACAATCGTTGTATCCTTTGATTTAACGGTTTTTCCGTTTGCGATTAATGTTACGTTTTTATTCAATTCATACGCAACACCGTAGATATACATTGATGCATCACCGACATGGTTAGCATTGTAAGCATCCGCACTGTTTAGACCTGTTGTAGCAGAACCCGCTGAATATTTTGTTTGAAGATTATCATAACGACCAATAATGGTCCAATCTTTGATTGGTCTGTATTCACCGTTAATCGAGATTGTTTTGTAATCCACTTTTTTGAACGTTGGAGCAGGGGAGTCCGAATAATTATAATTATCTGAATTATCAGCATATGAAGCTGCAATAAGGAATGCCGGTTGATTGTACACAGCATGGAACATATACCCATTTCGATCTTTTCTATTTGGATTACTGGTAATACCGTTGAGAGTTTCATACGTATTTGAAACATCTTTATTCATTAATCCAGAAAATGAAAGGTTAGCATACGTCTCTTCGGTTCGTTCGTATTTACCCACTCTTTTACCATTCCCGTAAAGGTGAGCAGTCAAACGCATTTCTCCTGAAAGTCCATTGTTAACACCCTGATTATTTTTATACCCTTCACCATTGTAAAGACCAATTTCACTTGTAAAATAATCCGTTTTGGTATTAAAGTCAACACCAAGATCGGCTGATGGGAAAATACCAGGAGCAGCTACTTGATAGCCAGCAGTTCTAAGGTCTGCCGTATGGTTGATAGGGGCCATTTGATTTTCAAGAACCGTTCGGTTAAGTGAACGATATCTCCATCCATTATGCTCCTCATAGTCGATCCACGGACGGTGAGCCATCCCGATTTCAACGCCTGTATACGGTAATACTTTGTCCAAATAAAGATAAGCATATTTGACATAAACGTTTAATGCTGATCCACCCCCGTTTGAAACACCATTATTGACAGTAGCAAGATACGGGTTAACATCGTAACCGTTTTCACGTGTCATATCGAGAGTTGTGCGGAAAAAGTCGGTATCGTTTACAAATGCTTTTGCCGTCACGTAATTTCGGCGTAACTCAAAGCCCGTCATTGTGTCTGAACCGTTAGCCAGATTCGTGCCATAATGCTCAGATGTCAAACCGACGTAAGATTCGCCGCTGAATTGGATTTTATGCCCAGCAAGCTCCGTAGTAACACCGGTGTTACCTGTTTTAACAACTTTTTTCATTGAATCTTGGTATTCCGCCAATTTTGACGCTTGATCACGGTCAGCCATATCAACGGTTTTCGCATCGACAAAGTCACCCATCTCTACGCGGCCTGCAGCCGGACTTGTAAACACTTGACCTGTTTTAGGATCACTGTAAAGGGTCATCGTGTCCGCATAAACCACACCGCTCATCATCGCCGCAGCAAGGGCGGATAACGCTACTTTTTTCATATAATGCACTCCTGTAATTAAGTGGCGTCATTGTAGAAAAATTACATTACATGAATGTTACATTACGAAATGGTTACGATAAGGAAAATGAATATAAAACAGATTGTTTCGGATAATGAAAACCCAAATCCGAATGCATACGCTAAGACGGACTTGAAAAACTTAAGGAATTGACGAAGGAGAGAAAATGAGTGTGCCAAAAGGCACCTATAAAAACACACAATGTTCTTATAGGTACCTTTGCATGAGTACCGTAGTGCAGCTAAAGGGTTGCCCCTTCAGCGTTCAAATTATTTAGACTCTCCCCAGTACTGACGAACAAGATTGGTCGTCTCAACCGGAAGTGGGATGTAGCCGAGTTTTACTGCTGCCGCATCACCGTTACGGAAGGAGTAGTCGAAGAATTTGATGACTTCACCGTTTACCTCCGCTTTTTCGCGCGGCAAAAGAATAAACGTAGCCGCTACGATCGGATAAGCATTGTCTTGCAAAACCAGTGAGCTGTAAAAATGGTCTTTTTTACTCCATTTGGCTTGTTTGACTGCATCTTGAAAATGTGCTGTTGTAGCCGTTACCCATTTACCTTGAGCCGTTTGCAACGTAGCCGCAGAGAGATGGTTTTTCTCTTTATAGGCATTTTCGATATAACCGATAGAATAAGGAGTTTGTTTGATAAGGTTGGTTACCCCCTCATTCCCTTTTCCACCGACTCCAGTTGCCCAGCCAATCGCTTTACCTGTACCATATTTACTTTTCCACATTTTAGACGCTTCGCTCAAATAGTCTGTGAAAACATAGGTTGTCCCCGATCCGTCTGAACGGTGAGCAACGATAATTTTTTCTGCCGGAAGTTTTACTCCTGCATTATCCGCTGCGATGGCTGCGTCATTCCACATTGTAATTTTACCGGCGAAAATATCGGCTACTACGCTGTTTTTAAGCTTGAGCTGTTCATCTGCGATACCCGGGATATTATGTGCAACAACGATAGAACCGATAACAGCAGGAAACTGCCACAATTTTGCAGCATCCAGCTCTTTAGGGGTCATTGGTGCATCGGTTGCACCGAAATCAACGATACGTTCACTCACTTGTTTAATACCGCCGCCTGAACCGATAGACTGATAGTTGACACGTGTGTGGGTCGCTTTTTGGTAATTGTAAGCCCAGTCATAATAACATGGAGCAGGGAAAGTCGCTCCCGCACCGTTGATTTTTTCAGCTGCGATCATCGATGTCGCCGCGATAGCCGCGATCATTAAACCTTTGGTTACTTTACTTAGCATTGGATGGTCCTTGGTATTTGATGAGCGCATTGTATAATTGTCGGGTAACGAAAAGATTACAAAGTCCCTAGCAGTTCTGTAATCACTCTGTTATAAAGGGACGTTATAATCGCGCACTATCATTCTATAAAAAAAGGCACCTCATGCTTCCACGCTATGAAAATAAGCTCAATGGGATCCGTTCAATGATCTCGGCACTTTTATCTCAAATCATCCACTCGAGCGAAGATACCCTCAGTGCATTTGAAACCAATCAAGGAGCACTTTACGAGAGTGCTCGCAATCACCTCAAAAATCTCCAAACCGATGCAAATAAAATCGACAACGAGATTATTAAAACCTTTGCATTATTCGGCCCGGAAGCGGACGAGCTCCGACTCCTTGTTGCGTATCTAAAAATGACCAATGAACTCGACCGTATCGGTGATGGAATGCGCAAATACGCAAAACGACTCGAAGAACATTGCAAAGGGGGATGCGATCTCAGTGTTATTACCAACACCATCATTCAATTGCACAAAACGACCCTCCATGCGCTACAATACATTCACAAATGTTTGGAAGCCAAAGAGCTTTGCGATGCCGATGATCTTTACCGTACGGTAATGGTCGAAGAGTCTAAAAACGACGATCTCTTCTCCATTATGGAAAAAGAGCTTATGACCCTTATTATCAGTTCCGGCGAACTCTCCGTCGAATACGTCAAAGTTTTAGGAACCCTCCGAAAATTAGAGCGTTCGGGAGACCGTGCTGTTAATATCGCCGCCCTAATGCTCTATGCGCAAAATGGCGGAGAGATGCAAATTTATAACTAATACCCTGCTATCGGAGCCAAACCGTGGATGCACTTATACTGATCGTCGAAGATGAACAGGACATTTTAGAGTTAATGGAGTATCACCTCGCGAAAGAGGGATTCGAGACCATCGGATTTTTAAATGTTAAACACGTTCAAGAAGCCCTCGAAGAAGAAGAGGTCGATCTGATTTTAATGGATCGCAATCTTCCCGGAGCCGAGGGGAGCGAATTCGTTGAATCGCTTCGTAAAAAAGGGATACATACCCCGGTCATCTTCGTAAGCGCCAAACAAAAAGATGAAGAGATTGAGCAAGGATTTGAGCGGGGAGGGGATGATTATATCACCAAGCCCTTTAGTATGAAAGAGCTTGTTTTACGGGTTCGTGCCGTGCTTCGCCGTACCAAAAAGCTCTCCTCTCTGGGGGCACTATTGTATCGGGATATTTCACTTAATCTTGCCTCACGTACGGTTACCATCGAGAAGGAAGAGGTTGAGCTTACCAAACTCGAATTTGATCTCCTGCACGCCCTTATTACCAACCAAAATATCGTTTTGGATCGTGATTTTCTCCTTGAAAATGTATGGGGAAGCGATGAAGTGTATCAAGATCGAACCGTAAATGTTGCGATCAACCGTCTCAAAGAGAAAATCGATCCCAATAAAACCAAAGAGTATATCAAAACCGTACGGGGAGTCGGATACACACTGTGCTAAGAATCCATCAGCTTTTTTTTCTAAATATATTAGGACTTTTTACCGCTGCATTACTGGTTGCTTCCGTTATCAGCTATCTAACCCTCAAAACTATGATCATTGAGGATGGGGAAAGCGATTTAGTACGAAGTATCTCTCTTCTTGAGCCTCTCGTTATCGCATCTCATGACTTAGACCGCTTTGCTGCAGAAACGGCAAAAAAAACGGCCTACCGGGTAACCATCGTCAATGAGAGCGGTGTCGTCATTGCCGAGAGTAATGCCAACAAAAAGAATATGGAGAACCACTCCGGACGAATCGAAATAATGCATGCACTGACCGAGCCGTACGGCGTGACTATTCGTTATTCCGATACACTAAAAACCAATTTTATCTATGTCGCCAAAAAAATCACTACTCCGCAACAAACCCTCTTTTTTCGCCTTTCAATGAGTTTAGATAGGGTCATGGACCATTTTTACACCTTATGGCTCAAACTCTTTGCCGCCTTTTCGGTTTTAATGGTTTTTTCTCTCATCATCGCGTATAATATCTCCAAAAAAGCTCGCCATGACATCACCCAAATCACCCGATATTTGGATGATATTTCGGCCAAAAATTATAAATCGATCCTCAAACCCGAATATTTCAGAGAGTTTTTACAAATTTCCATTTTACTGAAAAATTTGGTCAAAAAACTTCATAATAGAGACAAACAAAAACGGAAGCACACCGCCAAACTCCGTCTGATTAACAAGCAGCAAAACGATATTCTCTCTGCTATCAGCCACGAGTTTAAAAATCCGATTGCGGCGGTTATGGGGTATGCTGAAACGCTTCATGACGATCTGAATCTTGATCCGAAAATCCGAGAGCGTTTTCTCGCTAAAATACTCTCAAATACCCATAAAATAACCCTGATGCTAGACCGACTCGCCTTATCGGTCAAGCTCGAAAATAACGACCTTAGTATCAAACCGACCCTGTTTGATCTATCCGAAATATGTGCGGAAACCGTTTCGGTACTCCAAGCTAAATATCCTCAACGACGTATTCTCTATAACGGTATCTCCAAAATGGTCTATGCCGATAAAACAATGATCGATCTTGTGATCGTCAATCTCGTCGATAATGCACTTAAATACTCCGAAGAAGAGGTTACGATTACCCTTACGGAAAAAGATCTCAGCGTCACCGACAGAGGGATAGGAATTGCCCCTGTCGAGTTGGATAAAATTACCTCTAAATTTTATCGTGTCCAAAAAAATCGGTGGGATAACTCAATGGGATTGGGACTCTCCATCGTCAGCTATATCCTTAAATTACATGAATCGAGCCTTACTATCGAGAGTACACTGGGCGTCGGTTCAACCTTTCGTTTTAGTCTTGATTCACTTACCCAAAAAGCTCTGCTTAAAAAATGATCCCCTTTCCTACGGCTGTATCACCCCTGATAGATGCGTTAAAGGATCACAACATTATCCCCATCATAGTCGGCGGATATGTCCGTGACGCCCTTATCGCTCATCCAACCCATGACATGGATATTGAACTTTATGGACTAACCTCACTAGAGGAATTAGAGGTTATTCTCAAACCTTTTGGAAAGCTCAATGCCGTCGGCAAAAGTTTTGGTGTCCTCAAGCTCTCCTATCAAGGGCTTACTATCGACTTTTCCCCTCCTCGGATAGAATCCAAACACGGTGCGGGACACAAAGGGTTTGAAATAGAGTGGTTTAGCGATATCGACTTTGCTAGGGCTGCCCGACGGCGTGATTTTACGATCAATGCCATCGGCTATAATCCGCTAACCAAAACGTTATTAGACCCATACGGCGGCATAGAAGATTTAAAGAACAAACGTCTTGTGTGTGTCGATAACAATACGTTTGTCGAAGATCCGCTCCGAGTATTGCGCGCAGTACAGTTTGTGGCTCGTTTTGAGTTGACATGTGATGAGAATCTTTTACGTCTATGTCGTGATATGATTTTAGCAGGAGCGCTCAATGAATTACCGAAAGAGCGTATTTTTGAAGAACTGAAAAAACTTCTCCTCCTTAGTAATCGCCCCTCGTTAGGTTTGAATCTCCTTAAGGAGATGGGGGGATTAAGCTTTTTTTCTCCCCTTGAAAAACTCGAAACCACTCCGCAAGACCCTGTGTCTCATCCCGAAGGCTCCGTTTGGACACATACCTTGATGTGTGTCGATGAAATGGCACACATGCGCACCAAAGAGAACAAACGCGACATAGTTTTGATGTTAGCAGCATTATTACACGACATCGCCAAGCCCTTTACAACAATCGTTATTGAAGGGGTTCTCAATGCCCCCCATCACGCCGAGAAAGGGATAGAGATTGCGCGGCAATGGCTAATGCATATTACCGATGACAAATCCCTTATCGAAGGAATTTTACCGCTGGTTCGCTATCACGGAACGCCGAGGAAACTTTACCGTAACCGTGCAAGCGACAGCGATATTCTCCATCTCAGCACACACGTATGCATCAAAGATCTACTTCTTATTTCACGTGCCGATTTTTTCGGCCGTTTATTTGTCTCTGCTCTCCCTGAAAAGCATGATGCGGGAGCATGGCTGTATGAACGCGCATCCGCACTCAACGTTCTACACGCTCCCCCTCCCCCGCTCTTGATGGGACGAGATTTAATTGCTCTTGGATTAACCCCCTCTACGCGATTTAAAACCCTTTTGGATGGGGCCTACGAGGCTCAGCTCAACCAAGAATTCACCACCTCCGAACAGGCTAAAGCATGGCTCGTAACGCAGTTGTAATCATCGTGTAATATAATTGCCAACATTTTTTGCATCAAGGCTAGGCATGATTGATAAAATCTTCTTTAACATGACCCGCACCAGCGCCCTCTTAATCCTGTTTATCGTGGCATGGATATTTGTGGTACTTTTCAACCACTCCACCGAAGCGATAAACGCATTTGGATTTGATTTTATCACCCAAGATGAGTGGGCGCCTAATCTCGAAAAATTCGGAGCATACGCCGCGATTTTCGGTTCGGTTGCTTCGACATTTTTAGCGATGATCCTCGCTATCCCCGTAGCGATCGGGGTAGCTATTTTCCTCAGTGAAATCGCTCATGATAAAATCAAAGGGTTCTTTGGGGTGAGCGTCGAACTTCTCGCCGCTATCCCTTCTGTTATTTACGGAATGTGGGGATTGTTTTACTTCGTCCCAATCATCCGTGATATCTTCGGTGGATTGGGTATTGGCTTGCTCAGTGCGGGGATTGTACTCGCAATCATGATTCTCCCGTTTATGGCGGCTGTTACCCGAGACGCGATGAACACTACCCCTGATATTCTCAAGGAATCGGCATACGCTCTTGGCGGTACACAATGGGATGTTATCAAAGACGTTATTATCCCTTACGCTAAAGCCGGGATCATCGGTTCGCTTATCCTCGCTCTTGGACGCGCAATCGGTGAAACGATGGCGGTAACCTTTGTCATGGGGAATGTCCACAAGGTACCCGGTTCGATCCTCGATCCGACAACCTCCATCCCGGTGACTTTGGCAAATGAGTTCACCGAGGCCGACACATCCCTCTATTTTTCCAGCCTTTTCGGTCTAGCTCTAACATTACTCATTATGAGTTTTGTTGTTATTGCCGTCGCAAAATTTTACTTTTTACGTAAAGTGAGGAAAGGACAATGACCTCTACACAAAAACGGGTAATTATTAATAAAATTATCCTAAGCCTATCAACACTCAGTGCGATCATTGCTCTAGCTTTTTTATTTTGGATTCTAGGTGTTTTGGTCATGAAAGGGATGAGTGCCCTAAATTGGAATATCTTTATTTACGAGGGGGCACCTCCCGGATACGCTGAAAGCGGTCTAAAACATGCCCTTGTAGGTCAGGCGATTTTGGTAGCTATGGCTACCGCTATCGGCGTACCACTCGGTATTTTGGCCGGAACCTATTTGAGTGAATATGGCAAAAACTCCAAGCTCGCCCATACGATCCGAGATATTTCCGATATTATGATGTCTGCACCCTCAATCGTTATCGGTGCTTTCGTCTATGCGATTGTCGTTATGCCGATGGGGCATTTCAGTGCATGGGCTGGAGCCATCGCCTTAGGGATCATCATGATTCCCATTATTTTACGCACTACCGATGATATGCTTCAACTCGTACCGGGAACGCTTCGCGAAGCGGCATTTGCCCTTGGAGCACCCAAATACAAAGTGATTATGGACGTCGTTTATCGCGGTGCCAAAGCGGGGATTTTGACCGGTGTCTTACTCGGTATTGCCCGTGTCGGAGGAGAGACAGCACCGCTACTCTTCACGTCATTCAATGATAACTTTTTCACCACCGATCTGAATGAAGCGATGCCTTCACTAACGGTTACGATGTTCAATTACGCCACCAGTCCGTACGAAGATTGGCAACAACTGGGATGGGCAGCCGCCTTTATCCTCTCAATGTTTATTTTGGGTCTCAATATTGTGGGACGACTTATTTTATTCGCCGGAAAAAGGAAATAACGTTATGGCAAGTATTATCGATATTAAAGACGAATGCGCACTTCACGTACGCGATTTTGAATTTACCTACAAAGGAGCACCTGCTCCAAGCCTAAAAAAAGTGACTATGCCTATCGCAAAACACTCAATTACTGCACTTATCGGACCATCAGGATGCGGTAAGACGACATTACTCCGTTCATTCAATCGAATGCACGATCTCTATCCCGGAAATACCTATGCCGGTGAAATCGAATTCGAAGGACGTAATATTTTAGGGGCAAAAGAAGATTTAATTCATCTTCGTACTAAAATCGGAATGATATTCCAAAAACCGACGGCATTCCCTATGTCAATCTTTGATAACGTTGCCTACGGTATGCGTTTGCAAGGGATAAAAAATAAGACGGAATTGCATGATCGTGTCGAAAAAGCACTGAAAGATGCCGCATTGTGGAAAGAGGTAAGTGATCGATTAAAACATGATGCTAATGGTCTCTCAGGCGGTCAGCAACAACGCTTATGTATTGCCCGTGCCATTGCGGTAGAACCGGAAGTGTTACTTTTTGACGAACCGACTTCCGCACTTGACCCGATCTCAACTCAGGGGATCGAAAAGCTTGTTATTGAGCTTAAAGAACGTGTCAGTATTATCATTGTAACCCATAATATGCAGCAAGCAGCCCGTGTAAGCGATTACACCGGATTCATGTATCTGGGTGAACTCATCGAGCTTGGAAATACAGAAGAACTCTTCGTCACTCCGAAAGAAAAATTGACCCAAGAATATATTACGGGTAAATTCGGTTGATAAAAGGGCTTTTGCCCTTTTATTTTTTCTTCTCTTTCTTTTTATCTTTCCCCATTTTTTCACTATCAATCTCAATTACCGTATGTACATTACCGCGCGGATAATAATCAGCAATCACTTTTAAGCGCTTAGGAGCGATTTTATCTTCAAAGAGGCTATAGATCTCGTTTGCACTGTTTTCGTGCGAAATATGACGGTTTCTGAACGAATTAATGTACAGTTTGATAGCTTTAAGTTCCGCTACCCATTTGTCCGGCGTATATTCGACGTAAATCGTAGCAAAATCGGGATATCCGCTGCGCGGACACAGACAGGTAAACTCCGGTAACGTTACTTTGACAACATAATCGCGTTCATGCTGATTGGGCCAAATCTCAAAATCTTTTTCCACATCAAAATTTTCAACTATTGCTTCACCGTATTTCATTGTTTTCCTTGTGCTTCTTCTAATGTTAAAATTTTACCGAGATAATTTCCCTGACGATAATTTATTTTCAGCGACAAGGCAAGATTATCGGTATATTCATCTTCAATCATCGGCAACCACGTTTTTGCTCCGCATAAATGGGCACTGAGATTAAGCCCTTGGAGTATGTTTTGATATCCTGTCTCTTTAATATGGCGTGCGTAAAGCGGATCAAAACGGACTAAATCGATATCCAACTCTTTTAAGTACAAAAGAGTTGTCTGGTATCCTCCGAGTTTATCCAGTGCAATCTTATAGCCAACCCGTCGATAATGGGTTAATTGCGCTCTAAAACGCTCTAATTGATGACAATATTCTTTTTCCTTGAAAAGCAGTGTTATTTTATACCGTGCAAGAGGATAACGTTCAAATAGGGTCACAGCATGCTCAAAAAAATGGGGATTACGCAATGTAACAGATGAAATTTCTATAATAAAATCCCATTTTTGCTCATCACACATCTTTCCGATTTTTTCCAAAATGTCGCTTTCAAATTGACGCATTCGATTCAATCGGTTTAATACAGGAATATAACGGCTTTGATGAATAAACTTACCTTTGGAATCGATCAATTTAACCAATGTCTCATAGATAGGATATTTTTCATCATGCACAGGCCAAAATCCAATGGAATAATTCTTGGTTTCCAAAGCTTCTACAATCTCTTTTTCGAGTTCCGTGATTGAGTAAATATCTTCTTTTTCACCGCTAACCTGATAAAGATGCAGCTCATACAAACGGCTAAGAAGCATTTCATAATCATCCGAAAGACGTGAATCGACCATCACCGTACCTACTCTAACCTCTATCTCATTTTCAAGGTGATTTTGATATTTTGCCATGAAGAGTTCGATCAAAGCCATATACTTTTCTTTTTTACCCGGGAAAAAAAGTAAAAAATCCCCCCCCTTGTAACGACATACAGGAAGTTTTTCAAACCCTTTCTCATAAAAAAATTCATTTATCTTAAGTACGGTTTGAATTAAAACTTTGTCTCCGTTTTGGATACCGTACCGCTCATTAATAGCCCAAAGATTTTCCAACGAAATCATCATTAGGGTTTTAATCCCTTTTTGGCGTTCGTACAAAGAAAAAAAATAGTCAAAGGTAAAAGTATGGGTAGTAACGTCGGTTATATTTTCCCGACTGCTTTGATAAATAAGATAAAAGATGAAGTAAACCATCACCCCTAACAAAAGGATAGAAACGGTAACAAATGAGGCAAATATCCCCTCATTTTGTTGATTTAATAAAGCAAAAAAAGTAATAACTGTCAAAAAGAAGATGGGCAAGCCCATCCGAAGTGCGAGTCTAAAACGGTGTGAACGTTCTACTTGCTCAGTAAATATCATTTAGATATCGAGATGCTTCACATCTTTTGCATGTGTTTCAATGTAATTACGACGCGGTTCAACGTCATCTCCCATAAAGAGATTAAACGATTCTCCGGCAGATTCAGCATCTTCGATTGTAATGCGCAGCAATACACGGTTTTCCGGTGTCATGGTTGTTTCCCATAATTGTTCCGGATTCATCTCTCCGAGACCTTTATAACGTTGGATATACGAACCTCGTTTTGCATGATCCGTGATCATAGTAAGAAGTTCAAGTAAATCGCCCTCTAAAGGCAAATTCCAATCTTTAATTTTTTGATAAATATAGTTTGCTTCGGCAAAATGAGGGGATGAAAACAACTCATCATTGACATGCAGTTCTTCAAGTCCCTCTTTGGTTTGAACAAACAGATGCATATCACTCTCATTTACACTTTTACTTAGGATATTATTCCCTTTTGCTGTTAAAAATGCCTCTACATGGGTATACAGATCGGTAAGTGAAAGGGCTATAAGATCAGGATTTTCGATGAAATAACGGATCAATTCAACCAATGCATAACGACGCTCTAATGCATCAAGAGTACTGCGATAATGATCCACCATTTTAAAGAAAGAGACCAAATCGTTTACTCCGACATTGATGTTATCCATCTCTAACGCTTCAATTCCGTTTTCGATCAAAAAGGCATTCATAACGTGATCGTCTTTAAAGTAGATCTCTTTTTTCCCTTTTTTATAACGATATAACGGCGGTTGTGCGAGATAAAGATAACCGTTTTCGACAATTTTCGGAAGATATCGGAAAAAGAAAGTTAATAACAAAGTTTGAATGTGGCTACCGTCAACGTCAGCATCGGTCATGATGATAATCTTGTGATAACGAAGTTTATCTTCATTAAATTCTTCACCGATTCCGCATCCCAAAGCCGTAATCATGTTGGTGATCTCTTCGGATTTGAGGATTTTGTCCAAACGTGCTTTTTCAACGTTGAGAATTTTACCTTTGAGCGGCAAAATTGCTTGGAAAACACGGTCACGTCCCTGTTTTGCCGAACCGCCCGCAGAGTCCCCTTCCACCAGATACAATTCACTGATGCTTGGGTCTTTGCTTTGACAGTCTGCCAATTTACCCGGCAATGTACCAACGGTCATTGCATCTTTACGACGGGTTAATTCACGCGCTTTTTTCGCTGCTTCGCGTCCACGTGCTGCCATTAACGATTTTTGAACAATTGCTTTGGCTTGGATCGGGTTTTCTTCGAAATATTTGGTTAATTTTTCATAGGTTACTTTTTGAACCAGCGGTCTAACATACGTATTTCCAAGTTTCCCTTTAGTTTGCCCTTCGAATTGAGGTTCAGGAACACGTACAGAAACTACACAAATAAGCCCCTCTGCTACGTCTTCACCCGATAATGGAACATCTTTTTCTTTGGCATTACCGTTTTGTTTGTTGTAGTTAGAGACAACACGGGTCAACCCTGCACGGAAACCTGCTTCATGGGTACCGCCGTTAGGAGTATTAATATTATTAACAAACGTGTAGCTTTTTTCATCGTAGCTATCGTTGTACATGATTGCAATATCCATTTCGATATCTTCAATTTTTTCATTGAATTCGTATGGAGTAGCAACCACCACTTTTTTATTCATATCCGTAACGAATTGGGTAATTCCCCCTTCGAAATGGTAAGTGTTATCGGCACCGTTACGTTCATCTTTAAACTTGATCGTAATACGTGGATTCAGATAAGCAAGTTCTTTGAAACGCTTAGCCAAATAATCGTAATCAAATGTGATTGTTTCTGTAAAAATCGAAGGATCTGGGGCAAATTCGATCATTGTCCCTTTTTTACGAGTTGTTCCGGTTACAGCAAGAGGTTCTTGTGGAATACCGCATTTAAAATCCTGTTCGAAACTTTGACCTTCACGATAAATGGTCATTTTCAAATCAGAACTCAAGGCATTTACAACCGATACCCCGACCCCGTGCAAACCACCGGATACTTTATAGGTATCTTTATCGAATTTACCACCGGCATGGAGTACGGTTAATACAACGGTAGCTGCCGATATTCCCTCACCCGGATGAATATCCGTCGGGATACCTCGACCGTTATCACTGATAATTGCAGTACCATTTTTTGTTAACGTAACATTTATGGTGTCACAATGCCCTGCCATCGCTTCATCGATGGAGTTATCAACCACTTCATAAATTAGATGGTGTAGACCGCGATGACCGGTATCGCCGATATACATACCGGGTCGTTTTCGGACGGCTTCGAGCCCTTTTAGGACTTTAATATTGCTGGCACCGTAATTTTGTTCCATAATTTCTCCCGCACATTAGCGTGTTTAAGTGCTTTATTTTACCTGATATAATCTAAAAAGAAGGTTTTTTAAGAAAAATCCCCACAAAAGGGATTAAGTAGAAAAGAGTATTAAATAACGATCGGCATAACGATTGTTTTGAAATTTTCATCTTTAAGTACAAAAGGTTGATTTGACTCATTGGCTTCGAGGATAAATTCGGCTCCTTGTACTTGTCCTAAAAAATCCAAAATGTAGCGGCTGTTGATAGCAAGTATAAACGGAGAATCAAATCCATTTTCAATTTCTACTGCCGTTTTTGCTTCAATATTGTCATCACTCAAACTTTCAAACAATATAGCGTCGTTTTGAAAGGTAAGTTTCAAATCATTCGATATCGTCGTGATTTGTTTGATTGCCGTTATGATTGCCGCTTTTGGCAATTTTATTGAACGTTGTACTTCTTTTGGAATGATACGGGTGTAATCAGGAAATTTACCGTTTATAAGTTTGGTAAAAAACAGGGAATCTTCAGATTTGATAATGAGATGAGTATTATCGTAGTAAATTTCAATATTGTTGGTAAAAAGTTTTTGAATTTCTATGATAGCTTTTTTAGGGACAATAATTGAAAGTTCTGCATCATTTTGACTTTCGATATGGACCAAGGCTAAACGGCGGGTATCGGTAGAGACAAAATTGATTTGATTGGCTTTAATATCAATCAATGCACCGTTAAGTTCAAATTTTGGGTTATTGGTATCGGTAGCAGGGGTTATTTTTTTGAGTGACTCTATCAACAAGTGTGAGTTGATTGCAATATTGGGTTTTCCCTCAATGGACGGAAAAGAGGGAAATTCAGAGCTTTTAAATGTTGGAAGTTTAAAGTTAGAACGCTTTTGACGAATATGCAAGGTATCTTTTTGAAGATCCAATTCAACTTTTTCATCTTTGAGTATACGGATAATATCAAGAAGTTTTTTACCGTTTGCCGTTAGAGAACCGGGTTCTTCAACAGTTAGTGAATTGGTTTGAATAGACAAACCTATTTCATAATCGGTTGCTTTTGCAGTCAACGTTCTTCCATCGGTTGAGAGAAAAATATGAGAGGTAATTTGGGAGGTATCTTTTTTCTCTAAAAAAGGTTGTAGATGAAGAAGGATGTTTTCCAAAACCGATTTGTCAACGGTAATTTTCATAAGTGACTCCTTATTATTTATATCATAAATAGCTAGTAGTTAGTAATAAGGGGGTGTGAATAGGTGAAAACCCTCTACAAACTCCCTTAACAGCGTAATGAATGGGTGTGACCAAAAGGGTGAGTTTCATTCACATCCATTCACATCTTGAATTATATCTTTTTTAAAACCCCTTTACAAACACAAATAATTTATTCAGAGGTATCCATCGAAACTTTATTGGAGAGTTCTTCGACTTTGATTTTAAAATCTTCATCATTTTTCATTAATTCTTGAATTTTTTTCATAGTATGGCTGACGGCCGTATGATCTTTCATTCCAAAATATTGTGCCAATTGAGGCATAGAATTAGGAGTTAATGAACGGGACAAATAAATAGCGATACGACGGGCGTAAACTATATTGCTGTTTCGGCTTTTTGAACGAATTTCAGATGTTTTAACATTGAGTTCTTTGGCTACTGTTTCCATAATAAGATCAATGGTAATATTGCTCCGTTTTTCTGCCATTTGCTCTTTTAGAACGTTTCGGGCAAATTCGATAGTGATATCGACTCCCATGAGTTGAGAGTAGGCATTGAGTTTGGAGAGAATTCCCTCAATCTCACGGGTATTATTTTCGATAATAGTAGCCACATAGTTGATCACTTCACGATCGAGTTTAACACGATTGATTTCACATTTTTTCTTGATAATTTCGATTTTTGTTTCGAGTTCAGGAGGTTGAATATCGGCTACAAGACCCCATTCAAAGCGACTTTTTAGCCGTTCTTCCAATCCGCCGATTTGTTTAGGTTTTTTGTCTGAAGTAATAATAATTTGCTTATTTTCATTGCGTAATGCTTCAAATGTGTGAAAAAATTCCTCTTGAATCTGATTTTTACCGCTTAAAAATTGAATATCATCGATAAGAAGAAGATCACATTTACGGTATTTATCTTTAAAACGATCCATCGTCCGATTACTGAGATGTCGCGAAAAATCATTTAGAAATTGTTCAACCGAAGTATAAATAACGGTTTTACCCTGAGAGAGCATTACGTTTCCGACTGCTTGCATCAAGTGCGTTTTTCCTAAACCGACTCCACCGTAGATAAAGAGGGGATTATAAACAACACCCGGTTTTTCACTCACATTTTTTGCAGCAATATAAGCAAAATTATTGGAACCTCCCACAACGAAGTTTTGAAACGTATAAGAGGGGTTTAAAAGAGAGGTAATAGCTCTTTCAGCCGGAATTGTGGGAGCAGTAGTTACTGATGGGGTAATAGTAGATGAGAGGACATTAATAAGTACCGTCGGTTTGATATTGGTATTGACTTCAAAAAGATGAGCAATTTTATCGGCAAACTTTGTACGGATCCAATTAGCGATTAATGCGTTCGGAGCAGAAAAAATAGCTAGATTGCTTTTAGACTCTTCTTCATTAAACTGAAGCTGTTTAATATAGCGCGTATAATCAAGCTCACTGATCTCATTTTTGAGTGCATTTAAGACTTGTTTACCAATCGAATTCATCGTACTCCCCTGTGAATAGTAATGTGAATAATACCTTTTTTTCCCTATAATTTGGGAGTGTATTAATGTGAATGAAATCATTCACCAGGTGAATAGGAGTAAATATGACAATATTAGGTATTGATCCGGGTACACGTAATTGCGGTTACGCTCTTATAACGATAGAGGGTCAAAAATTTCGTCTTCTCGAAGCCGGACTCATCAAAATAAAAAGTGAATCACTTCAATATCAGATTCCACAAGTGGTTGAGGCTCTTGAGCAAATTTTTAAAACCCATACCATAGATGAAGTAGCGATGGAAGATATTTTCTATGCACACAATCCAAAAACGGTTTTAAAATTGGCTCAATTTCGTGGGGCTATTATGTTGAAACTTTTACAAGAACATGGAATGTTTGCGGAATATACGGCACTTCAAGTGAAAAAAGCGTTAACCGGTAAAGCAAAAGCGGCAAAAGAACAAGTTGCATTTATGGTGAAACAAATTTTGGGGATTACAAAAGAGATTAAACCGCTCGACATTACCGATGCGATGGCTGTAGCCATTACTCATGCTCAAAGGGTTAAATTGGAAAGAGGTAAACGACCGACACACCAGGAAGGTCGCTTGGCCGTAAGTGTATCGAAAGAGTCTTAGATCGTCTTAATTTTTTTTGGTTTCTATAGCGGTTAAGACTTAATGTATTGTTTATCTTTGTTATACCACTTATGTAATTCTTAAATAATGAAAAAAAGGATAATTTTTTTCAAAATGTGTAATATTCACACTGTGAGCGAAGTGTGAATAACGTGATCTACAAATACGTATTTTTACCTCATAATCTACTCTTGTTTCAGAAATAATTTATATAAATACTGGCTGAATCTATATTCTTCAAAATGGCTGAAAGTGCCTAAAATAGGGCTTTTCAGCGAATTGATACGGATTCAATTTACTTTAAGTGAGTGTTATAAAAAGTTATTCACATTTTTGTTAGATTACAGAGATGTAATCGGCGTGTAATGGATTTGAAATTGATATTGTTTACCATTTTGTATCATATCCAGGAGAATGAAAATGGTTAGTGTTGAACATGTTCTAAAAAAAGAATATCCAAAAGTATTTCAATATCCGAAATTTATTTCTAAATGTATTGTCAAAGTTTCACAGTGGGTTGTTCATGAAAACTCGATTAACCGATTTATGGTAATGAATGATCAAAAGTCAGGATTAGCATTTATAGATGCCGCACTGGAACATTTAAATGTATCATACAAAACGAATAGTCGTCAAGTGGAAAATATACCGGCAATCGGAAAAGTAATTATTGTTGCCAATCATCCATTGGGAGCTTTAGATGCATTATCATTGATTCAAATGGTATGTCATGTACGTCAAGACCAAAAAGTAAAAATCGTTGCCAACAAGATGCTCTCTTCTATCCCTCAACTTAAAGAGTTTTTGATCAGTGTTGATAATATGAATGACAGAGTATCTAAACATGCTCTGCGTCAAATTGATACCGCATTGCGCGCGGAAGAGGCAGTTATCTTTTTTCCAAGCGGAGAAGTTTCGCGTGGAGGATTATTCGGATTGAAAGAGGGAGCATGGAAGGGGGGGTTTATAAAATTTGCAAAGCGAAATAATGCTCCGATCTTACCAATTTATATCGGTGCTAAAAATAGTCCTTTGTTTTATGCTGCCTCATGGGTCTATAAGCCTCTAGGAACAATGTTATTAAGCCATGAGATGTTTGCGGCGCGTAATAGGGTTTTTGACATGATAATAGGGGAATTAGTCAGTGAAAAGGCTCTAAACGATTTTAATGTCACTGAAAAACGTCATGCAAAACTGTTTCGTAAACATCTACTACGTATAGCAAAAGCAAAACCGGGTATATATCCGACGGAATGTTCGATAGCACATCCTGTATCGCGTCAGGATATTCGAATGGAATTAAAACAAGGTGAACGTATCGGTACGACAAGCGACAATAAGCATATCTATCTCATTGACTACGATAACGCTCCTCATCTTTTAAATGAAATAGGAAGATTAAGAGAATATTCCTTTCGCAAAGTGGGAGAGGGGAGCGGCAAAGCTAAAGATCTCGATCAATTTGACCGCTATTACCATCACCTTGTTCTATGGGATGATGATGCGTTGGAAGTAGTAGGTGCCTATCGTATCGGGGAATGTGAATGGATACTTTCTTGGTTGGGGAAAGAGGGGTTATATATGAGCGATCTATGCGATATAAATGATCAATTTGATCCGATTTTAGAAGATGCAATTGAATTAGGGCGCAGTTTTGTACAGCCAAAATATTGGGGAAGTCGTGCTCTTGATTACCTGTGGCAAGGTATCGGTGCCTATTTAAGTCATAACCCACAGATTAAATATATGATGGGACCGGTGAGTATTTCGGGGAGTTTTCCCAAACATGCTCAAGAAGCATTGGTCTATTTCTATACCCTCTATTTTGGTTCTGACCATACAATGGTACGAGCCAAGTCTCCTTATAGGCTTTCGGATTACGTCTGTTCAGAATTTTCGGAATTGTTTAGCGGAGAGGATTACAATGAAGACTTTAAACGGCTCAAAGATTATCTAAAAACATTTGATGCGTCTATCCCCACACTTTATAAACAATATTGTGAATTGTGTGAAGAGGGGGGTGTAGAGTTTATGGATTTTGGGATCGATACCGAATTCAACAACTGTATCGACGGCTATATTTTAGTCGATATCCGTAAAATAAAAGAGGCGAAACGTCAACGTTACATTAGAGGGGTGGAGTAAAACCCATTGCCTCAAAACACTCTTTGATAAAATCTTTCTCCGATACGATAGTATATTTCTCATTTTGATAGGTAAATTCAAGCGAATGAGCATGCAGTAATAGCCGTGTCGAACCGCTTTTCTCTAACCGTTCTCCCCTGCTTAACTCTTTGTTTATAAATCGGATTACATCCTCTTCCTCGGGACCGTATACCGGATCACCGATGATCGGATGTTTCACGTGAAACAAATGAACCCGTATTTGATGGGTACGCCCGGTTAACGGAGACGCCTCTACGAGAGTCATATCATGTTCAGGAAAATATTGAAGAGGTTTAATAAGGGTATGAGCTTTTTTACCATCCGGATGAACTTTAACCACCATGCTGATTAAAAGGTTGGGGTGATCGTTTCGATATAACGGCTCTTGGATATCGATAGCGTGTTCAACATGACCTTTTACCAATGCAAGATATCGTTTAGTAATAGCACGCTCAGAGAATAACCGTTTTAAAACTGTCTCGCTCTTTTTGTTTCGAGAAACTAAAACTAACCCGCTCGTCTCTTGGTCGATACGGTGTGTCGCGTTAGCATCATCTCCAAACAGATGTTTGATCTCATCATTAAGGGTATAGGGCGATTGCCGGCTATGGGGATGGACACTTAATCCGCTTGGTTTGTCGTAAACCGCAAAGTCGTTAGTGACAAACATCGGTTTGAACCCTTGCGTTATAGGTTCAAAACAAATGAACTCACAATCGCCCTCAATGAAGCCGAATTGATCACACATTACTGTGCCGTTTTGCGTAAGTCGACCTCTCGCTATTAGACGTTGAGCTTCGCTGCGTGATAGCCCTAATTCACTTATTAAAAAGGTAAGTGCCATCTGATGTACAGGAGAATGCAGTTTTTTGGTAACAAAAGGCATGGTGGATTAGTTCGCTTTCATAGCGTCAAAACATTGTGTAATAAAATCTTCTTTTGAGACGACATGATATGAAATGTCTTTGTAGGTAAATTCTAGGGAATGGGCATGCAGTAAGAGGCGCGATGCTCCGGTGTTTGCAAAGCGTTCTTCGATGGACATTTCTCTATCTAAAAAGCGTACCGCATTGTTTTCATCTTGGCCGTAAATCGGATCACCGACAATAGAATGTTTCACGTGAAACAAATGAACCCGTATCTGATGCTGGCGCCCGGTATAAGGTGAAGCTTCTACAAGCGTTGTATCGGTGTCCGGAAAATATTTCAGAGGTTTGATGAACGTACGAGATGTTTTGCCCTCAGGGTGAACCCGTACGATCATGCGGACAATCGAACTGGAATCCTCACGACGCAGCAGAGGCTCTTGGATATCGATAGGCTCTTTGAGATGACCCTTGACCATTGCTATATATCGTTTGGTGATTTCACGCTCTTCAAACATCATTTTTAAAGTCCGCTCCGATACTTTGTTCCGCGCTGCTAAAACCAAACCGCTCGTCTCTTGATCGATACGATGGGTGATGTTGGCATCATGTCCGAAACGGTGTTTGATCTCATCATTGAGACTGTATGGGGTATGGCGGTTTTGAGGGTGGACGAGGAGGCCGCTGGGTTTATCATAGACAGCAAATTCTTCTTCAACAAATGTGGGCAGGAGTCCAAGCGTCACTGGCTCGAAACAAATAAAATCAAAGGAGCCTTCAATGAATCCCGCATTATTTGACATCACCTCCCCACCTTGTGAAAGACGTCCTTTAGCAATTAAACGTTGCGCTTCACTTTGGGGTATACCTAACTCTTGCATTAAAAATCGGAATGCTTTCTGTCGGGTGGGCGCATGAAGTTTTTTGGTGATGAAGGGCAATTTAATTCCTTTTTAGGGAGGGTTGGATAAACTATATCTATTAATAAGATGCGCATTTTAGCATAGTAAGGAAGCAGATATGGTAGATCGTTACGCCAGAGAAGAGATGAAATCGAAATGGAGTATTCAAGCAAAATATCAAGCGTGGCTTGATGTGGAAAAAGCGGTTGTCACTGCATGGAATAGATTGGGATTGATTCCCGATGAGGATGCAGAAAAAATTGTTAAAAATGCAGCCTTCAGTGTTGAGCGGATCGATGAGATTGAAGCAATAACCAAACATGACCTGATCGCTTTTACGACATCAGTATCGGAAACGCTCGGCGAAGAGAGTCGCTGGTTCCACTACGGGATGACCTCTTCCGATACGGTTGATACGGCAGTCGCTTTGCAAATGCGCGATTCGTTGGCACTTATCATCGAAGACGTCAAAATGGTCATGGAGTCGATTAAGGCTCGCGCGATGGAACACAAGATGACATTGGTCGTTGGACGCTCCCATGGAATTCACGGAGAACCGATTACGTTTGGACTCGTGTTAGCGGTCTGGTACGATGAGATGGCACGCCATTTGACAAACTTGGAACAAACGATGGAGGTAATTGCCGTCGGTCAAGTATCCGGAGCCATGGGAAATTTTGCTCACGCACCGTTAGAGCTTGAAGAGTATACGTGTGAAGCGTTAGGACTCAAAGCGGCTCCCGCGTCTAACCAGGTTATACAGCGAGATCGTTACGCCCGTCTTGCGACAACATTAGCATTGCTTGCCGGTTCGATTGAAAAATTTGCCGTACAAGTACGCCACTGGCAGCGTACGGAAGTGTATGAATGTGAAGAGTTTTTCTCTAAAGGGCAAAAAGGCTCTAGCGCAATGCCTCACAAACGCAATCCGATTTTGACCGAAAATATAACCGGGTTAGCGCGTATGGTTCGTGCCTATGTTATCCCCGCAATGGAAAACGTCGCGTTATGGCATGAACGTGATATCTCTCACAGCTCAACCGAGCGTTTCTGGTTGCCGGACAGTTTTGTTACGAGCGATTTCATGCTTCACCGTTTTAACAGTGTTATCGCGAATCTCGTCGTTTATCCTGATAACATGATGCGCAACCTAAACCTAACCGGCGGTTTGGTTTTCTCTCAGCGCGTTTTGCTTGAGCTTCCACTTAAAGGGGTAAGCCGTGAAGATGCGTACCGCATTGTTCAGCGCAATGCGATGAAAGTATGGGAAGGGTTGCAGCACGGTAAAAGTGCTATCAACGATAAAGGGGAGAGTCTCTATCTACAATATCTATTGGACGATGAAGAGTTACGTCAGAGTTTGAGCGAAGAGGCAATCCGCGATTGTTTCAATTACGATTATTACACCAAAAATGTCGATAAAATTTTTGCACGGGTGTTTAAATAATTATCATAAAAAAACATTGTTTCGACATAAGAAACAATACAATATTGAGTGATTATAATACGTCTAACTCGCCTCATTCGAGGCAAGCTTTAGTGCCTTAGCGGCAAGCGTAATCAAGAGGATGTATTCCCTTGATATTCAAACTAGTAGAGAGTCCAAGGGAGAGAGATGCTAACCATTATTAAACGTAACGGGCGCCGAGAGCCGCTCGATATAACCAAAATTCAAAAATACACGTCTGCTGCTGTCAAAGGGCTTTTTAACGTATCGCAAAGCGAACTCGAAGTGGACGCGCAAATCCAGTTTCGTGACGGTATTAACAGCAACGAGATACAGCATACGCTGATTAAAACAGCCGTTGATAAAATTGATATCGACAGCCCAAACTGGACGTTTGTTGCATCACGCCTCTTTTTGTACGATCTTTATCACCGTGTAAACGGATTTACAGGTTATGGCACCTTGGAAAGTTATTTCGAGCGCGGAGAGGCCGAAGGGCGTATTTTACTCGGCCTCAAAGAGAAATACGATCTCAGTGATTTGGACGGCTATATCGATCCGGAACGCGATTTACAATTTAACTATCTTGGCGTTAAGACGTTGTACGACCGCTATTTGATTAAAGACCGTAACGGAGATCCTATCGAGTTGCCTCAACATATGTTTATGGCAGTCGCAATGTTCTTGGCGCAAAATGAGAACGATCGCCAAGGGTGGGCAAAAAAATTCTACGACATGATCTCTAAATTTGAAGTGATGCTGGCAACCCCTACCCTCTCTAATGCCCGTACGACTCGCCATCAGCTCAGCTCATGTTATATCGGATCAAGCCCTGATAATATCGAAGGGATTTTTGACGCCTACAAAGAGATGGCACTCCTCTCTAAATTCGGCGGGGGTATCGGCTGGGACTGGACACAGGTTCGGGCGATGGGATCGTTCATCGATGGGCATAAAAACGCTGCGGGGGGAACCGTACCGTTTTTGAAAATCACCAACGATATCGCGATCGCGGTTGATCAGCTTGGAACCCGTAAAGGGGCCATCGCGGTATACCTAGAGCCATGGCATATGGATGTGAAAGATTTCCTCGATGTGAAGAAAAATTCAGGGGAAGAGCGACGACGTGCGCATGACTTGTTCCCTGCACTATGGATCAACGATATGTTTATGAAACGTGTCGTCGAAGACGGTATCTGGACACTGTTTGATCCGTTTGACGTCAAAGAACTTACCGAACTTCATGGTGCAGAGTTTGAAAAACGGTATCTCGAACTCGAACAAGATCCGAGCGTTATCAAAGAGCACACCAAGGCAAAAGATCTTTGGAAAAAGATTCTAACGTCGTATTTTGAGACGGGAAGTCCGTTCTTGTGTTTTAAAGACAGTGCTAACCGGGCTAACCCAAATGATCATTACGGAATCATTCGAAGCTCGAATCTGTGTACTGAAATCTTTCAGAACACACAGCCGAATCATTATCTCGTAAAAGTGAAATTTGAAGACGGCTCGTTTCTAACGTATGAAGAAGATGAATTAGTAACAGTGGACAGCGGGATTGAAAAACCGGCAAAAAAGATTACGGCGTTGGATTCGCTTCAAGGGCGTCAGATCTACATCGTCGAGAAAGAGAAAGTGGACGGTGCGACAGCCGTATGTAATCTTGCCTCTGTCAATCTCTCCCGTATCAATACGAAAGAAGATATCGACCGTATCGTTCCAATAGCGATCCGAGCACTCGATAACGTAATAGATCTTAACTTCTATCCGTTGGAGAAAGTCAAGCGGACTAACATGCGCAGCCGTGCGATCGGTTTGGGTGTTATGGGTGAAGCACAGATGCTTGCGGAAAACAAAATCGTTTGGGGAAGCCAAGAACATTTCGACAAAATCGATGAAGTGATGGAAGCGGTAAGCTATAACGCTATTCTCGCCTCTTCAAACCTTGCGGTTGAAAAAGGGTCGTACTCAGAGTATCAAGGTTCTAAATGGAGCCGTGGAATTCTTCCGATGGATCATGCTACGGCAGAAGTTCAAAATCTTGTGGATCGCGGCGGACTGTTCGCCCCGAACTACGAGTGGGATGCTCTGCGTGAAACGATCAAAAAGCAGGGGATGCGTAACGGCTATTTGATGGCGATCGCGCCGACAAGCTCTATCTCGATCCTCACGGGGACGACGCAGACAATTGAACCGATTTACAAACGCAAATGGTTTGAAGAGAATCTTTCCGGTCTTATCCCTGTGGTTGCTCCGCAACTCAGCCCTGAGACGTGGGGATACTATACTCCGGCGTATGATCTCGATCAAACGATCCTCGTCAAAGCGGCGGCAATCCGTCAAAAATGGATCGATCAGGGGCAAAGTCTCAATATCTTTATCACCCTTGATAAAGCAAGCGGTAAATATTTGAACGATATTTATATGCTCGCCTGGAAACTGGGACTCAAATCGACCTATTATCTCCGCTCTCAATCACCGGAGCAAAAAAGCGATACCGCAGACCGAACGATGGAGTGTGAAGGGTGCCAGTAAAGCCCCTGAGCAGTTCATCGCTCAAAGACCTGTGTGAGCGTATTGACTTCGCCCGTCAGGGAGAAGTCCGCTCCATAACCCCACTCTCCCCTACTTCTATCGACATCCGTTTTAGTGTTCAGGACATCGCACGAGGGTTTGACTGGATTGATATAGGGTTTCGGATAGACGGTGTTAGCGATGCCAAGCTGGTAAGCGATAACATCCTCAAAACGCTCGATATGTCGGAGGGGATAACGGCGGAAATGGATACCAAGAGCTGTGCGATAGGGATCGGCAGTTATAACGGCCGTGTGAGCGAATCACCGTGTTACATCCTCGGTACTACTATCGGGTACGAAGAACTTCCCTTCAGCGGCTAAGGAGTTCTTTTACACACGATTCGATCATCGTGTAGACGTGTTCGAACCCCTCAAACCCCTCAAAAAAGTACGGATCGGGGACATCGGCTCCGTTGTGCCCGTAATCTCCCAATTTGACCAGATTTTGACATCCTAATGCTTTGAGATCGCGGTAATTGCTCTGATCCAAAGCGACAATAAGATCAAACGCGGTGAAATCAGCTTTTTTTACCTGACGGGCGCGGAGGGTTGAAATATCGACAGAATGGTTTCGGGCGACGGTAACGGAGTGTTGACACGGGGTTTCGCCGACGTGCCAGCTGCCTGTCCCTGCCGAATCGACGGTGATGCTATGACCACCCTCTTCTATCAGTTTTCTCGCTACCCCTTCAGCAATCGGAGAGCGGCAGATATTACCGAGACAAACGAATAATATGGAGTTCATTTTTTCTCCAGCAGGCACAAAAAGAATCCGTCAATCGTATCGGTGGGCAAAATACGGACACCGTTTTGGATCCGCTCGTCAAAAATCTCTTTTCCCCATCGCTGTAAGGGCTTTTGGACGTTGTCGAAGGGCAATGTGAGGGGCAAGGTGATTAAACGGTCTCCGTGGCGCTCTAAGAGGTGCTGAAGAGGGCTTTCGTTCTCTTCGGGGGAAAACGAGCAGGTGCAATAGAGCAGTTTGCCTCCCGGTTTGAGGGCATCAAAGGCAGAGAGCAATAATCGCCGTTGAAGTTTGGAGGTCTCTTTGACCTTGTGTATCGTCCAAAACGACATCGATTTAGGCTCATGTGTTTTGAAGCGGGCTTCGGAGGAGCACGGCGCATCAAGGAGGATGCGGTCAAACATCTCGGGACATTTCTTCCCTACGCTTCGCCCGTCGGTCATGTAGGTGTGGGCGTTGGTCACCCCTTGGCTCTCCAGATTATCGCGGAGGCGGAAAAAGCGTTCACGTGAAAGCTCTACTGCCGAGAGCCATCCGGTGTTTTGCATCATTCCGGCGAGCATCAAGGTCTTCCCTCCGGGGGCTGCGGCGAGATCGAGTACTGTCTCTTCGGGTCGGGGGGCGAGAATCAGCGGTGCGATCATGGAGGCGAGGTTTTGAATGTAGAGGCGTCCACCGTAGAATGCGTCGGTTTGGGTGAGGCGGAGTTTATCATCGGGAGAGATACGGTAAACCCCCTCTAGCCACCCTACCCGCGCATAAGGGATCTCTGCGATGCGCAGCTCTGTCTCGAGCTCTTCGGGGGTTGATTTAAGGGTATTGACCCGAAAAGTGACCTGTTTGGGAGAATCAAAGGTGCGGATAATGGCGTCGAACTGCTCACGTGGAACAATCTGGGAGAGCCGCTCGACAAAAGTCTCGGGGAGGTTCATCGGACAACTCCATCCAATACGGGGACAAAATCACACACTTCGAGGGAATCTTCATAGATAACGCCTCCCCGTTTCGTAAAACGGGTGATGATTTGTTCACGCCCCCGCTCCATCGGCGCCAAGAGGATCCCCCCTTCGCGCAATTGATCGAAAAGTTTTTGGGGAATGGAGCGTGCCGATGCGGAAAATAAAATACGGTCAAAAGGGGCATATTGCTCCCAGCCGTTTTGTCCGTCGTCGGTACGGGTGTGGATATTGCCCAGGCGTAGATGGCGAAACCGTTCTTTTGCCTCCAAAAGGAGAGATTCGATTCTCTCAATTGTGAAAACACGGCGAAAGACTTTGGACAATACGGCCGCTTGATAACCGCTGCCGCATCCGATCTCCAATACATTGTCACACCCCTCAGGACTGAGATACTGGGTCATTTTAGCGACCGTCAGCGGTGATGAGATGTACTGCTGTGCACCGATGGGGAGCGCGTCTAGGCGATAGGCGTTGTGGCGCATCGCAATCGGGACGAACGCTTCACGATTGGTGTGGATAATGGCATCTTTGATCACGGGACGGATCGAGAATCTTTTCGCAATCTCTTCTGCCATCCGAGTCGTTTTAATAATCGTTATTTTATCGATCATCCCTTAATTCCTACATTTAAATATCGTCGCATGGATTCTACTGTACGTGATTCGTATTGAGATTTCAATATCTCTGAGCCGCTGTTTCGTATCGCGGTTCCAAAAGGGGTAATAATACCGCTCATGGCACTGGTGTCTTCATTATCCGCATCGCTTGCGATGACGTAGCATTGATTCATGAGCGCCAACGCTTCGGTTAGGGTGACAAAATGATCCGAACGCAGTTTACCCCATTGGGCCGGGATAGCGATAATATCACACCCCTCTAGCTTTTGCCATAACCCTTTAAATCGAAGCTCAAAACAGATCAAAATCCCGACAGTGATCCCTTCAAACATAAAAGGGGCAATGCTCCCCTCTTGAGCAGGGGTGAAATGGTCGGTTTCCCCTCCGAGAGAGAAGAGTTTTACTTTCCCCTGCTGATGTATAACGGTACCGTTATGCAAGGCATAGGCGATATTATAAAACGTATCGTCACTGCGTGTGATGGCGGTAAAAATCAGAAGACGGTTTTTGACGACGCGAAGAAGGGCTTCTAGGGCGATGGGAGTAAAGGCCGCTGCTTCCGCAAACCGATCATAGGCAAAACCGCTTAAGACTACTTCGGGTGCGACGACAATGCAATCCTCGGGTGTTTGATTGATTAGCGCAATGAGATGAGAGAGATTTTTCTCAAAATTCTCATCGGTTTTAAGGCACAGCGATACAACAGGGCGAATATTAGAAGTCGTCAAAGCTGAGGCTTCCTTTGGAATAGTTCGCAACCGTACCTTCGAAGAAGTTGGTTTTTTGGTCGTTGAATTTGGAGAAGTCATCCACCCATTTGATCGGATTGGCAACATTATACAAAGGGGTCAGTCCGACGGCGCTAAGGCGGCAATCGGCGAGGTACTGAATGTATTGTTCTACAATCTCATTGGTAAGACCTAGAATTTGCCCTTGGGTGATGTATTTGCCCCATGCAACTTCCAAGTCTACCGCTTTGCGGAACATATCGTAAACCTCTTCGATCAGCTCTTCGGTGAAGAGATCGGCGCGTTCGCGGCGCAGGGTATTGATGATGTTTTGGAATAATACAAGGTGGGTCACTTCATCCCGCTGGATAAAACGGATCATCTGTGCGGAACCGAGCATTTTACCTGAACGAGCCAAGGTGTAGATGTAGGTAAATCCGCTGTAAAAATAGATCCCCTCAAGGATCTGGTTGGCAAAACAGGCTTTTAAAAATGCACTTTCGCTCGGATCCTCTGCAAGCTCTTCGTAACGGGCGGCGATGGAGTCATTTTTGGTTTTGAGCATCATGTCTTGGCGCCATAAATCGTAAATCTCTTCACTGTTTTGGCTGATTGAATCGACCATAACGGCATAGCTTTGAGAATGGAGTGCCTCTTCAAAACTTTGGCGTACCAAAATGAGATTGATCTCCGGAGCGGTAACGTAGGGATTGACGTTATCCATCAGGTTGTTCGTCTGGAGGCTGTCCATAAAGATAAGCTGTGACAGGGCCTTGTCGTACGCCGTTTTTTCCATCTCGGTGAGGTACTTGTAATCGACCGCATCGCGGGTCATATCGACCTCTTTGGGGAACCATGTGTTGTTGAGCATCATCTCCCAGAGGTTATACGCCCATTGATATTTGATGTTATTAAGCTCAAAAATACCGGTAGGGTTGCCGCCGAAAATACGTCGGTCATTTACATGTTCGTTGGAAGTCGGATTGTAGATTTTTTTACGTTTCATGGCGGTATCCGTTTGGTTAGATAAAGTAGCTGATTATGTCGAAATATAGATTTAACTATGATAAAATGAAAATAGATTTTGACAAGGGCATGACAATGAACAAAGGGATAGTTCTCAAATCGTTAGCAGCTGCAACGATACTATACGGTGTAATCGGTTTTTTCGGTGTTCCGTATGCGATCAAACACATCGCTCCTCAAAAAATAGCGGAGGTGACCAAGGGGGGAGACTTCTCGGTCGAATCAGCCTCGTTCAACCCTTTTACGTGGAACCTTTCTCTGAAAAACATGGCGTTTAAGACACCGAAGAAAGGTGATTTAGTCGCGTTAAAACACTTTAGCATCAATATTGATCCCCTCTCGTATATATGGCGCGGCGGGTTGGTTATCGGCAATATCACCCTTGAAGAGCCGAGAATTACCATTCGTCGAGATGCTAAGGGAGATTTTAATTTCAAATGGCTTACCGAGCTCAGTAGTAATGACGAGCCGCAGAAGAACTCAGAGCCTCCGAAGTTGTTAATCAGACACTTTACGCTCCAAGGGGGAAGTCTGGCTTATTTTGATGCCAGTGAGGGGGAAGTGTATACGCTGGATGCCACTCCTATCGGTTTTAATTTGGATAACATCGACTTTCGTCACTTCTCAAATACCAACGGGGCACTGCGATTTTACGCAACCATTAACGATGGCGGCTTTGTAGAGTTGCGGGGTAAAATCGATGCCCTTGCTCCTTTGGTTATCGGCGGAACTGTCGCCTTTAATTCCGGTGAGCTTTATACGCCGTGGAGCTATTTTAAAGAGAAGCTTCCGATCGAAGTAGCCGATGGGACAATAAAGTTCGGTTTTGACTACCGTTTTAACAGTTCGGATATTAACGCTACCGAACTCTCCCACGTAAGTGCAGATGTCAACAGACTCCGTATTATCCCCAAAGGGGAAGAACATAACCTTCTAAACATGGGTGCTTTGCATCTTCAAGGGGGCAAAGTGCTTCCGATGCGTAAAGTGTTTTCAGCCGAATCACTCAAACTCTCTTCCATTGGGTTGAATGCGGAACGATACCAAAACGGAACCATCGACTGGGTGCACTATATCGAGGAGATTCAAAAAGCGTTTCCTGATGATGAGAATGAGACCAAAGTACCGTGGAAAGTAGCATTGGATCGATTGGATTTGGATGGATTGGGTATCACGTGGAACGATAAAGCGCCGCTTGAGCCGTATAAAATGTCTCTTGATAATCTCTCTCTTCATGCAACTGCTATTAACAGTGAAGAGAGTGCCCCTTTGAATGCATCGTTAACGTCCGGGGCATTGAATGTTTTGCGTCAGAAAGACGGAGGGCAAATTGCGGCCTTGGATGGTATAGGAGTGGATGGGATACATGTCGATCGAATCCAGAAGATGGCACGTATTTCGAGCATAACGCTGAAAAACCCTTCAGTCGCTTTGAAACGGTCGAAAGACGGTTCTCTTGATGTATCACGTATCGTTTATACTTCGGCAAAGAAGGAGGATAAGCCCTCTTCTGAAGCACCGTGGAGCTATGTATTGGATTCTACGAGTCTAACGGACGGTAAAGTTCGTTTTGTGGATGAGGTTCCGAATAAAACGGTTGCACTAAATCTTGAACAGCTTAATGTAAATGTCCGTAATTTTGGCAGTGATCCTAAATCAGCGAATCATATTACGGCATCGACCCGTGTAAATTCGAAAAGTACGTTGAGTGTAGACGGTGATTTGGTGCGGGAAAAATTGCACAGCAAGGGACGATTTGAATTGAATGGGTTGGACGTATCGATGTTCAACCCCTATTTAGAGCCCTCCACCTATGCATCCATCCATCGCGGCAGTCTCTCTGTTAGCGGAAATTATGACTATACCCCGTTGAAAACGGCATTGAATGGAAAAGTTGCCCTAAGCGACTGGGTTGTAGACGATTCACGCGATGAGACGGTATTGGCGGGTTGGCAGAGTATTGGGGCAACTCCGTTTACCTATGCCTATCCCGATAATCGGCTTAAGATCAATCAGCTTGCAATTGACGGATTCTATATTAACGCGCTCATTGATGCAAAAAAAGAGCTCAACTTCGCACTTCTCGGTAAGCATGCGGCTTCTGAGGGGAATACAACTCGTTCGTCCTCTAACCCTTTCGGTATTGATATAGTAAAGCTTCTCGTACGCGACAGCAGTGCGACGTTCAGTGATCTCTCGTTGCCGTTGCCGTTTAAAACTTATATTCATGATTTGGAGGGGTCCGTTCTTGGAATATCTACGACCAAGGATGTGACAACGTTTGTTAAATTGCGCGGAGGGGTAGATAAATACGGATTGGCAAAAATCGACGGTCAGCTCAATACCAAAGCACCGAAGCAATATACCGATATAAAAGTCGCTTTTGATAATCTTGAGCTTAAAGAGTACACCCCCTATTCGTTGCAATTTTTGGGGTACAAGATTGCTGATGGGCGGCTCTTTTTAAATTTAGGATACAAAATCAACGGAGGCAAGCTTGACGGTCAGAATAATATTCTGATTAAACAGATTGAGTTGGGCGCGGAAAAAGAGGGGGGCTCACCCTGGCCGATGCGACTTGTTGTAGCACTCCTCGAAGACAGCGATGGGATCATTGATATCGATCTGCCGATACAAGGGGATGTGAACAGCCCTGATTTTAAATACGGCAAAGTTGTCTGGCAGGTGATTACCAATCTCTTTACCAAGGCGGTAACCTCTCCGTTTAGACTGCTCGGTTCTATGATGGGAATTGAGAACGATAAACTCTCAGCGATTGATTTTGAGAGCGGTTCGGCGGTATTGCTCCCTCCTGAGAAAGAGAAGCTCGATCAAGTCGCGGCAATGCTCGCCAAACGCCCGAAGCTTTCACTGGAAGTGTACGGTGCGAGTGATACGGTGAGCGATGCACATGCACTGAAAGCTGAAAAACTCGTCCTTGCCGCTATGAAGAGGGATAAAACATCGAAAATTGATTCGGTTCAAGCGGTTAGTTTGGATATACTCGAATCAATGGCCAAAGAGTCATTGGATAGAGGGGAGATAAAAGCGCTTAAAACAAAGCTTCAAGAGGAACACAAGGAAGAGAGTGCCTTTGTCCGTTATTACAGCGCGGAGCTGGTTGAGCGGCTTATAGCGGTTCAAAGTATCACAGCAGAGGAGATACAAGCTCTTTCAACTCGCAGAGCTGAACAGATTTATCAGTATTTGTTGAAAAATCCCGGCTTGGAAAAAAGGGTTGTCGTGAAACCGAATGAATCGGCTAAAACAACAGCAGATGGGGATATTCCGATACGTTTAAACATAGTGGTTTTGTAAGAATTGAGGATTAATTTTGCCTCGGAAGAGCCCTGTTGACCAAAATAACCTATAATTGCCCTTTTAGTTTGTAAACCATAGGGGGCACATTTATGCCATTTTCACCTCAAAAGCGAGCAGGAACCATTAACGGGATCCTTTTTGTTGCTATATTCGCAGCAGCAGCAACCATGATTGCCGGGCTTGGCGTTATTAAAAATTTAGGTATCTCACCACTGGTTGTGGGGATTGTACTGGGTATTTTTTATGCTAACACGTTGCATAACAAATTTCCATCGGCCTGGGAGAGCGGTATTGTTTTCTCCGGGAAAAAGATTTTGCGTTTCGCAATTGTTTTCTACGGATTCCGAATTACGTTTCAGCAGATTGAACAAGTGGGAATAGAGGGATTTATGGTCTCTTTGATCATGCTTTCTACGACATTTATTCTTGGAACCTTTTTAGCGCAAAAATTCTTTAAACTTGACCGTGATACCTCTATGTTGACCGCTGCAGGTGCATCGGTGTGCGGTGCGGCAGCTGTTTTGGCAACTGAACCTGTTTTAAAAAGCGAAGAATATAAGGCGGCAATTGCTGTTTCGATGGTCGTTCTTTTCGGAACTATTTCGATGTTTCTTTATCCTGTATTGTACGCTGCAATTATTGAACCGGCAACCGGATTTCTACACATGGCTCCAAGTACATTTGGGATGTATGTAGGGGGGACAATACATGAAGTGGCACAAGTGGTTGCGGTTCCGGCATCGATTCCTGGGGCAAGTGCCGATATGGCCAATACTGCCGTCATCGTTAAAATGACACGGGTTATTATGATCGCCCCAATGTTGATTGTTTTGGGAATTTATCTCTCCTACGCGGCAAAGAAAAGCGGGACAACCGGAGGGGGCGTTAAACTGGTTATCCCATGGTTTGCCGTCTACTTTATCGGTATGGCCGGAGTTAATTCTCTTTTGCTCAATTACACCGATGCTCATGCAACGGACGCGATTGCAACGACTATTCAATCACTCATCAGCAATATTAATATCATTGATACCTTCTTGCTTACGATGGCAATGACAGCTCTTGGTATGGGGACACGCTTTGCCAAATTCAAAGGACTTGGATTAGCCCCTATTTATGCGGCTGGTTCGATGTTTATTTGGTTGGTAGTAGGGGGATTCGTCATTACACAATGGGTTGTGGCGACATTCTAATACTTTTTGAGGGCGCAAATTGCGACCTCAAAATTTTATCTCTTCCGATAGCTCAATGCTTCCAGCAGATGAGCTTTTCTTATCTCCTTCTCCCCTTCGATATCCGCAATAGTACGTGCTACCTTTAAGAGTCTTCCCACGGCGCGGAAAGAGAGGTTGAATCGCCCAATGGCTTGGTCGATCATCTTTTGCCCCTCTTCATCTACCGCACAGTATTTTTGTATTTCTGCATCACCCAACGATCCGTTGAGACTCATCTGCCCACGCTCTTTTTGTCGAATAAAGGCCTGCCGTACTTTGGCATGGAGCTCTTTTGAGCTTAGGCTTGGACGATCTTCAGCACTGATAGGGTGCATTTGTATGTAGAGATCGATACGATCCAAAAAAGGGTCAGAAAGGCGTGACTTATAGCGGTTTACTTCGACATCTGAACAGCGACAGGGGACGGTAGCACTAAACAGATTTCCGCATGGGCAGGGATTCATTGCCGCTACAAATAAAAAATCGGCTTCATATGTCACTTTTGCATTCACACGCGATATACGGATATGACGGTCTTCAAGCGGTTCTCGAAGTGATTCTAATACGGTTTTAGAAAAGTGGGGGAGTTCATCAAAAAATAAAATCCCTCCATGCGCTAACCCCACTTCTCCTATTTGGGCTTTGTGTGTTCCTCCTCCGAAAATACTGGCTCCGGTACTGGAGTGATGCGGAGAGCGGAAAGGCCGTAACGGGGTAAAAGAGGGCTCTTTCCCTTCTAAAATTTCGAGTTTAGCGCACTCCAGCATCTCATTATTATTCAGCGGTGGTAGAATATGACGCAGCCGTTTGGCAATCATCGATTTTCCTGATCCGGGAGAGCCTTCCAGCAGCAGATTGTGCATCCCTGCGGCCGCTATGAGAGCCGCACGTTTGGCATGTTCTTGCCCTTTGATATCGTTGAAATCGAGAGGGTATTCTTCATGGTAATAGTATACTTTATCCTTATGGCTTTCGATAGGAAAGGAAAAAGTTGATGCACTTAACGAGGGGGATGGCAATTCGGTACTTTGGAGGAGGTTTAACGTCTCAGTGAGATTACGTACACCGTAAAAAGCAATTCCCGGAATTTTGGAAAGTTTTTCGAGACTGACAAAAGGGACAATCGCTTTGCTAATTAAGCCTTGATTCGCCAGCGAGAGGAGGATTGGGTAGAGGAGGATATTTTCGGTAACGTCACCTCCTAGCCCAAGCTCCCCAAAAACGTACCATTCGCTTACATCGCATTCATCATTTCCCAGTGCGATAAGTGTCGCAATGGCGAGATCAAAATGAGAGCCCTCTTTTTTGAGATCGCTTGGAGCGAGATTGACGGTGAGCCGTTTAGGCGGAAATGTGAACGCATTAGACAAAAGAGCTGATTTGACCCGCTCTTTTGACTCGGTGATAGCGGTATTTGCCATTCCAACGATGCTAAACGCAGGGAGCCCTTTGGTTGCTGAAAATTGAACCTCTACCGCTTTGGCATCGATCCCTTCAAATGTGGCACAGAGTAGCTGTTTCATAATTACCAACCATATTATTTAACAATTATTGTATCAAATTATCAAGAAGAAGAAAATAATATGGCAGATTGAAATATTTTAGGAGAAGAGAAAGGGCTATTTTTTCTCTTTGAGGGCTTTTTTGTACTCTTTTTCAAATTTCTTGCGGCGGCTATACGAGAGCTTTTCGATAAAAAGCTTTCCCTCAAGATGATCGATTTCATGCTGGATAGCAATACTTAGAAGCTCTTTGGCCTCAAGGGTACATCGTTCTCCGTAACGGTTCTGATAGCGTAAGGTGAGTGTTTCATAGCGCTCTACGTCCTCATAAAAGCCGGGGACGCTTAGACACCCCTCTTGATATAATACCGATCCGTCCGTATTGACGATGACAGGGTTGATAATTTCAAGCAAATTGTCTCTGTGCTGGTTTCCCTCTTCGTCCGGGATACAAAGAAGCAAGGCTCGTATAGGATTGGCGACTTGAATGGCAGCAAGCCCTATCCCATTGCAGGTAATCATTGTATCGTACATGTCATCGAGGAATCGATGCAGTGTATTATCGAACGCAGTAACCTCTTTGGAAATATTTTTTAGCTGTTTATCGGGGTAAGTAATAATCGTGAGAGTCATAGAGAACCTAATATCAGCCGTTACAGACGGCGTAGTGAATCTTTGAATCGGAATGGGCGCTTTCCATAGCGTCGAGGGTTCCCACAAGGGTTTCCTCTACGGATTTATCGGGATCAATTTCCGTTACTCCAATGGCAATACGAAGCTGAATCTCTTGTTCTGCCAAAAAGAAGTTGCTGGATGCTACCAATTCATACAGACGATCGGAAGCCCGTTTGGCGCTTTCTATATCGGTATGTTTGAGTACCATCGCGAAAACTCCGTCACCATAATGAGCGACAATATCACTCCGGCGGGAAGTTTTCAACAAGAGGCGTGCAATCGTTCGAATCATCAACTGATGTGCTTTTTCACTTTGGATACTTTGCGCAGTACTTTTAGAGAGTTCGACGGTAATCAAGGAGCTTTTATGTTTAAACTCGGTGATTAAATGGCGCTCTTGCTCCAGCTTGGTGATTAAGTAGCGTTTATTATAGACTCCGTACTGGTTATCAAAGATCGTCTCTTGTTCTACTTGTTTGACGATATTTGCCGTCTCATCGTAGATGGTCTTCATATGGGTAACTTGTTTTTTGAGAATACCGCTGAGTTTACTGACGTCTCCGCTTAAAGACGAGAGCAGTTCGCTGGCACCTTCAAGAGAGGGGACTTCTTTAAGCTCATCTTTACGCTTATCGAGGATTTTCTCCATAAGTGACATGTTTTTATACAAGGTTGCACTGAGCTGTAAAATACTTTTGACGGAAGAGAACCCTTGTTTGAGTGTTTTCTCAAACTCAATACTTTTTTCGTCTTCATTATCTTCTTCGAGTTCCAATATAGAACCGATTTGACGCCGTAAGCTTTCACTTTTCTCTTCGAGCTTACGGTCAAAATAGACGGCAAAATTATTGGGGGTAGGGGGAAGATTATTGGAAATCAGGGCACCCAGTACCTCTTTGGCAAAAACTTCTAAATCGCTGGTGGGATCATTGAGTGCGCCTGCACTAATGACTACACCATCCTCCATTCCGGAGGAGCCTAGTCGTTGTGTGCGCTTGAGGTCACTGAGGCTTGCCACATGAATCCTTATTTCTCTTCTTTTTCTTTTTGTAAAAGAACTTCATCAATAATACCATATTCTACCGCTTCTGCGGCTGACATGAAATTATCGCGATCGGTATCTTTTTCCAATTTTTTGACAGTTTGTCCGCAGTTTTTGGCCAAAATTTCATTGAGTTCCGCTTTCATACGCAAAATCTCTTTGGCTTGGATCTCGATGTCAGTTGCCTGTCCTTGTGCACCGCCGAGAGGCTGATGAATCATGATACGGGCATGCGGGAGGGCGTAACGTTTTCCTTTGGCACCCGAACTGAGCAAAAAGGCTCCCATGGATGCCGCTTGACCGATACAGATGGTACAGACATCGGGACGGATATAGTTCATCGTATCATAAATCGCCATCCCCGAAGTGATGACACCACCCGGAGAGTTAATGTAGAAATAGATATCTTTTTGAGGATCTTCCGCTTCCAAAAAAAGCATCTGCGCTACGATCGAGGAAGATACCGGATCATTTACTTCGCCGCTAAGCATGATGATACGATCTTTCAGTAGACGAGAATAAATATCATATGAGCGCTCGCCGCGCCCCGTCTTTTCAATGACGTAAGGGATGTAGCTCATCGTAATTACTTGATTTTATCGTTAAGCAATTTGCTGAGTACGCGATCTTCAATCATCGCCATTTGAATCGCAGGAAGGTATCCTGACTCTTGGTAATGTTTGTAAACCGCAGCAGGATCTTGACCCATTTGCATCGCTTCGTAATAAATGGTTTGCATCAACTCTTGTTCGTTAACGATAACGTTTTCAGCACGAGCAAGCGCATCTACGATAAAGGTTGCTTTAACGGCACGGCACGCATCGTCACGGAAGGTTTCACGTAGCGCTTTTACTTTTTCAGCATCACCGCGAAGTTCTTCGAGCTCCGCTTCGCTCATATCACGCGCTTTTTTATTGAGAGCCATATCCATCTCTTGTTCAACGATGAATTCAGGAAGATCAATTGTGAATGCCCCTACGAATGTTTCCATCAAATCCGGTTTGAGGGTGTCATTGTAAAGGGTACTCATTGCTTCGCTTTGGAGCTGCTCTTTTACTTTTTCTTTGAGCATATCGACGCTTGCGTCTTCAAAACCGGGGAGCATTTTTTTCGCAAGCTCTTCGTCCACAACTACCGCTTCTTTGGCTTGGATAGCTTGAACTTTTACTTTGAATTGTGCCGGTTTCCCTGCCAATTTAGCTCCGCCGTAGTTTTCTGGGAACGTTACATCAATCGTTTTTTCTTCGTCTTTTTTCATTCCGATCATTTGATCTTCAAAGCCCGGGATAAACTGACCGCTTCCGAGACGTAATGAGAATCCTTCCGCTTTACCGCCTTCGAACGGTTCTCCGTCTACGAACCCTTCGAAGTCCATAAGAACCGTGTCACCGCTTACGAGGGGACGATCTTCTTCCACGTTTATCAATGGCGCTTGTGCGGAAGCAAGCTCTTCGATACGTGCCATAACCGTTGCATCATCGATGTCCGGTTTTGCAACATCCGGAACCATAGCGGCGTAATCGCCCAATTCGATAGCCGGGCGGATAGCAATGGATACTTCGACATCGATACCGTTATCATTTTTTTCAAATTTGGTGATATTTGGTTCACCGATAAGCATGTCGCTTGCGATCTCCATAACTTTAAGCCCTTCGTTGAGAAGGTCACGTAATACTTGTGCTTCTGCATCTTGTACCAAACGCTCACCGTATTGTTTTTTTACGGCACTGACAGGAACTTTCCCTTTACGGAAGCCGGCAATTTTTGCCTCTTTGCTAAGTTGATTGGCAATTTTTTCGACGTTGGCATCAATAGTTTGACGTGTGATAGCCGCGTTGATTTTGGCATTTGCCGAGTCGATTTTGTTGGTAGTAATCTGCATTAAATTCCCTTATGGCGTTATCTCATGATGAGTAAATGGTGGCAATAATATCTTAAAAGGGTTAATAGATGGCTGAATAAAAGCTAGAACGTGTTAGAGTAATAGTAATATTTTACACGGATGAGCAACTATGGGATTAGATAACAACGAACAGTTTATACATGCGGTCAAAACGATGATAACTCACGTCGGCGAAGATGTGAATCGTGAGGGATTGCTTAAAACCCCTGAGCGTGTTTTGAAAGCGTATGAATTTATCTATGGTGGTTACAATGAAGACCCTCAAGCTATTTTAAATTCGGCGATGTTTGAGACGAGCAATGATGAGATGGTATTGATCAAAGACATAGAGTTTTATTCGACGTGTGAGCACCATCTTCTCCCGATTATCGGCCGTGCACATGTAGCATATATACCCGATGGCAAAGTGGTCGGGCTCTCTAAAATCCCGCGAGTTGTCGATGTGTTCGCCCGTAGAATGCAGATTCAAGAACAGCTTACCGAACAGATTGCCGACGCTCTTATGGAAGCGATCAGCCCAAAAGGGGTAGCGGTCGTGATACAGGCGCGTCATATGTGTATGGAGATGCGCGGAGTTGAGAAGATTAGTTCTACGACCACTTCGAGCGCACTGCGCGGATTGTTCAAGCGCGATGAGAAGACCCGGATGGAATTTTTCAGCCTCATCAACTCCTCCAGCGGTAACCGATACTAGCCTATGCCACTTAAAGCATTGCGCAGCCGTTTAGGGGTCGAGAAACTTACCACCGTATTCGGTACCGTTACCAAAATTAGCCCGACCGTTATTGTGGCGGAGGGGCTGCATGTAAGTATCGGTGATACGGTTGTCATCATCTCCGATATCGACGGTGCCGAAGCGTTAGGGATGGTGAGCGAGGTAGAGCGCAACCGATTTTTTATTACCCCTTTTCGATTTGTTGAGGGTTTTCGTGCCGGAGATAAGGTATATCCCAATCAGACGGGGATGGCTATCGGCGTAGGTGAGGGGCTTCTTGGGCGGGTTGTTGACCCGTTTATGACCCCTATCGACGGCAAAGGGCCTATTGTTTTCGATCACATAGAATCGATTATTAAAGCTCCTATTGCCGCGATGAAGCGGGGAATGATCGACGAGGTGTTTAGTGTCGGGGTGCGAACCATCGACGGACTTCTTACCTGTGGCAAGGGGCAGAAACTCGGTATTTTTGCCGGAAGTGGTGTGGGAAAATCGACCTTGATGGGGATGATCGTCCGTGGAGCGGACGCCCCGATCAAAGTGGTTGCCCTCATCGGAGAACGGGGACGCGAAGTACCCGAATTTATCGAAAAAAGCCTTGGAGGAAATCTTGAAAATACGGTTTTGGTCGTCGCAACGAGTGATGATTCGCCGCTGATGCGCAAATACGGGGCATTCAGTGCAATGAGTGTTGCGGAATATTTTAAAGCCAAGGGGCAAGATGTCCTTTTTATGATGGATTCGGTGACCCGTTTCGCCATGGCACAGCGTGAAATTGGTCTGGCATTGGGTGAACCTCCAACCTCAAAAGGGTACCCCCCTTCTTCGTTGACCCTTTTGCCCCAATTGATGGAGCGTGCCGGCAAAGAAGAAGGAAACGGTTCTATCACCGCTTTTTTCACCGTTTTGGTGGAGGGGGACGATATGTCTGATCCGATAGCCGATCAGTCTCGGTCGATTTTGGACGGGCATATTGTCCTTTCACGCGAACTGACCGATTTTGGAATCTATCCCCCTATTAATATCCTCAATTCTGCTTCACGGGTAATAAACGATATTATTTCTCCCGAACATTTGAGTGCGGTACGCCGTTTTCGACGTCTGTATACGTTACTCAAAGAGAATGAGATGTTGATACGGATTGGTGCGTATGTACGAGGGAGCGATAAAGAGTTGGATGAGGCAATCTCGAAAAAAGAGAAGATGGACGCCTTTCTTTCTCAGGAAGCAATGGTTGCTAGCGGTTACCAAGAGACGGTTGATCAGCTGATTGAATTGATGTTGAATTCTTAAATAATACTAAATATAAAAAACCCTTAAGGTCTCTATAACATCGGTTGCTCTATTATCCCAAAAGTTAAACAAGATATTTTTTGTCTTTTATTAAAATCCACATTTTGGAGAGTCTTATGCAAGTCTATTTGGACAACAATGCCACAACAATGGTTGATCCAGCCGTTGTTGACGCCATGACTCCGTTTTTCAGTGAAATATACGGAAATCCCAATTCGCTTCACCGATTCGGCACGGCGTCGCATCCTGCGATTACAAAAGCGATCAATCAGATGTACAAAGGGATCAATGCAAGTGATAAAGATGATATCATCTTTACCTCATGTGCGACGGAATCCAATAACTGGGTGCTTAAATCGGTATGGGTTGATAAGATCCTAAACGGCGATAAAAACCATATTGTAACCACCGAAATCGAGCATCCATCGGTTCTTTCAACGTGCAAATTTCTCGAAGAGCAAGGGGTAAAAGTAACCTATCTTCCGGTTAATGATCAGGGAATTGTTGAAGCGCATACCCTTCGCAGCTTCATTACCGAAAAAACGGCGCTGGTATCGGTCATGTGGGCAAACAATGAAACCGGAATGATTTTTCCGATTAAAGAGATCGGGCAGATTTGTAAAGAAAAAGGGGTCCTTTTTCATACCGACGGCGTTCAAGCGGTCGGAAAGATACCGGTCGACATGCAAGAGGTTCATGTCGATTTTATGTCGATGTCCGCCCATAAATTTCACGGTCCTAAAGGGATCGGAGCCCTTTATATTCGCAATTCGGAAGCACTGACCCCTTTGCTTCACGGAGGAGAACATATGGGAGGTCGCCGATCCGGCACTCTCAATGTCCCTTACATTGTTGGAATGGGTAAAGCAATTGAACTTGCTACGGAAAATATCGAAACGAAAATGGCCTCCATCCGTGCTAAACGCGATCGCCTTGAAGATGCTCTCCTTGCAGGATTAAGTGATGTTATGGTTGTTGGTAACCGTGATAATCGTACCCCTAATACCATCCTTATTTCGATTCGTGGAGTTGAGGGAGAGGGGATGTTATGGGATCTCAATAATGCTCTTATCGGAGCATCTACCGGATCAGCATGTGCATCGGAAGATTTGGAAGCCAACACGGTTATGCTCGCTATCGGGGCGGATAATGAACTCGCACATACGGGGATTCGTTTGAGTTTGAGCCGTTTTACGACCGATGAAGAGATTGACTACGTGATTGAGCGATTTGAATCCGCTGTCAAACGGTTACGGGCCATCTCAAGTTCGTATGCAATCGTACAACCCACTGCAGGCGGTGAAGCAACCGCGTGCGGAATACATCACTAAAGGATACCACTATGGCAAAAAATGATTTATTAGGCGGATCTCTTTGGGATCAGTACTCAAATAAAGTAACCACCCTTATGAACAACCCGAATAATCAAGGGGAGATCACCCAAGAGGAGTGTGATGCGGCAGGGCATAAGCTGATCGTTGCCGATTTCGGTGCGGAGAGTTGCGGTGATGCGGTCCGTTTGTATTGGGAAGTCGATCCTGCATCAGACACTATTGTGAAATCGAAATTTAAAAGTTTCGGTTGCGGTACGGCGATTGCCAGTTCGGATATGATGGCGGAGTTATGTATCGGTAAAACGGTACAGCAAGCGGTTAAAATAACCAATATTGATGTAGAGATGTCTTTGCGTGATACTCCGGATGTTCCGGCTGTTCCGCCTCAGAAAATGCACTGTTCGGTTATGGCGTACGATGTTATCAAAAAAGCGGCCGGACTCTACCTTGGTGTCGATGAATCGAGTTTTGAAGATGAGATTATTGTGTGTGAATGTGCCCGTGTAAGTCTCGGAACGCTTCGCGAAGTGATCAAAATCAATGACCTTAAAACGGTAGAACAGATTACCGATTACACGAAAGCCGGCGGTTTTTGTAAATCGTGTATCAAACCGGGCGGTCATGAAGCGCGTGAATATTATTTGGTCGATATTTTGGCCGATGTGCGTCGTGAGATGGATGAAGAGAAAATGCGCGGTGCGGCAGATGCCGGAGTACACGGTGATTTTGAAACGATGACGCTGGTACAAAAGATCAAAGCGATCGATGCTGTTATTGATGAGAGTATCCGTCAATTTTTGATTATGGACGGCGGTAATATGGAGATTATCGATATTAAAGACTCTCCGGAGTATATCGATGTCTATATCCGCTATTTGGGTGCCTGTAACGGATGTGCAAGTTCAAGTACCGGAACACTCTACGCTATCGAAGCAACACTCAAAGAGAAACTTTCTCAAAAAATCCGCGTCTTGCCAATTTAATACGTTCTTCTTATTCCCGCTTTTGCGGGAACTTCTTGTTTAAAAATTTTTATCAAACCAATCGGCTACTTCACTTCGGATGGTATGGCGTAATTGCATTCCGGCAACAAAATCATTGTGCTGCGCTTTGTTCAGTAGACTGACGAGCGCATTGCGCCGTTTGGAGAGGAACGGGTGGTCAATTTGACCCGGATCTCCCATGACGACAAGGCGGGTTTCATCCCCCATACGGGTTCCGATAAGTTTGAGGGTTGCGTTGGTCATATTTTGGGCTTCGTCGATTATGACGAATTTACGAGAGATCGTTGTCCCTCGCAAATGGGCAATATCCATTGTTTCGATATTGTATTTTTTCATAAACACTTCCGTCGCATTTTCCCGTTTGACCGAGTTGGTATTCCCCGTGTATTCGACCCGAGCATCGATGGAGCGTTTACTTTGGTGTTCGATGGTAAAGTTGACCGCCGAATAGAGAGGGTACATAAAAAAACTGAGCTTTTGCTCCTCATCCCCTTTACGAAATCCGAGTTCCGCCTGCTGATCGTTGGAAGTAACGGTGTTTCGGGCATAAACAATCCCCTCGACGATCCCTTCTTCGACAAGCTCTAATCCTGCTTGAAGGGCGACAAGGGTTTTTCCCGATCCGGTGGAACCGGCAACGACGGTGACATAATTTTGAGGATGAGTCATCATTGCATAATAGAATTTTTGTTCAAGATTGAGAGGGCGGACGAGCTCCTCGCTGAAATGTTCTCCGAAACGGCGGTCAAAATCACACCATTCGAGCTGTTGGTTAAAGGTGAAGGCATAACGCTGAACCCCCGTCTCATACATTTCAGAGGTAGTGCTTAGGGCTTGTTGCACGAAGGTAATTTGTTCGAAATTATGGTGTTCTCCCTCCGCCGGCAGTACAGGGGTCTCTTCATACGTATAGGTATGGGAAAAATCAATTTCTTCCGGGGCTTCTACACTGCTGTTCCGAATGCTTTGGGTCCGTATACCGCGAATCTCTGCGGCAATCCGAAAGGACATATCGTTACTCAGGAGGGTGAGGTCATAATCATCGGCGATCTCACCGATTTTGGCATCATTAATCCCCTTGGGCTCGGAGAAGTTGTGAGAAACGCGGTAATTTTCGCGGTGAACGATAAACAGATCGATAAGATTCGCTTCTCCACCATGGAGCGAGCGGTCAAAATTGAGCGCTAATCGATAGTAGCGATCATTTTTGCACTCTTCTACATCAACATGCTTACGGACGCATTCAGGGAGCTCTATAAAGCTGATCGGTTCTCCCCATGCGGCATCTGCAAGGCGAAAAAATTCCCGTGCCTGAAACCCCGCTTCGGAGCGCATATCGTCTTTTTTGCTGTTAAGTTCAGCCAGAACAATATTCGTGATGACAACGCCGTTTTGGTTTTCATCACTGATTCGTAAAATATTGGTAGGATCATCAAGAATAACGGAAGTATCGAGGAGGTAGCAGTTTTGAATGGTACTTGTCACAAAGAACCCTTTTTGTAGGAATTCTTTATGGTAGCAAAAGAATTCTTAAGCGTAGTAGTTGCGAATACCATCCATCGTACGTCCCATATTCAGGAGCAGCATATCGGCGATAACAAGCGCTGCCATCGATTCTACAACGACAGAACCGCGCACAGCTACGCAGGGGTCATGCCGCCCTTTGAGGGAGACATGGACACTATCATTGTGCTTATCCACGCTCTCTTGTTCAATGAAAATGGAGGGAGTCGGTTTAAAATGGACACGAAGAGTAACATCATCTCCGTTGCTCATACCGCCCAAAATTCCACCCGCATGATTGGTTTTAAAGCCATTTGGAGTAATCGGATCGTTATTTTGGGAAGCGAGTAATTCTGTACTGTGAATCCCTTCGCCGATTTCCACTGCTTTGACGGCATTGATCCCCATCATTGCTTCGGCTAAGATGGCATCTAGTTTGTAATACAACCCCTCACCCAAACCGATGGGGAGGCCCGAAATTCTGAGGGTAGCGACGCCTCCGACTGAGTCGTGAGCGTTTTTAGCCTCCAAAATAGCTGCTTTTTGAGCCTCTTCGACATTTTTATCAAGGGCGTAAATAGGACTTTTCGAAGGGTAAGAAAAATCGAAGGTTTGTGCTTCTATACCGTGGATGGCGCTGATACCGCTTTCGAAGCTAATGCCAAGAGGTTTCAGCATCAGTTTTGCTATGGCTCCTCCGGCTACCCGCGCTGCCGTTTCACGTGCGCTAGAGCGTCCGCCGCCGCGATAATCGCGCAGACCGAATTTGTGAAAATAGGTAAAATCGGCATGTCCCGGACGGAAAATATCTTTGACATTGGAGTAATCGCCGCTCTTTTGATCGGTATTATAGATCACGAGTGTAATAGGCGTTCCGGTGCTGATTCCTTCGAAAACACCGCTGAGGATTTCGACTTTGTCATCCTCTTTACGTGCGGTTGCAAACTCGTTCTGCCCCGGTTTACGACGGTTTAATTCACTTTGGATAAAGGCTTCGTCAATTTCAAGTCCGGCAGGGACACCGTCAAGGACACAGCCGATCGCTTTTCCGTGTGATTCGCCGAAAGTGGTAATACTAAAGCGTTCTCCGAAGCGGTTCATTTGAGCTCCTTAGAGAGCAGTTCCAGGGCGATTTGTGCCGCTTCTTGCTGTGCTTGTTTTTTACTTTTTCCGCACGCGGAAGCATAGCGCTTTCCATCGATTATGACGGCTACCTCGAACTCTTTTTTATGGTCGGGTCCGTGTGCTGCAATGAGATGGTACTCCGGAGTCGTTCCGTAATGGGCTTGGGTTAACTCTTGCAAAGAGGTTTTATAATCTTTAAAGAGTGAATCGAGCGAAATCTCATCGTGAACAATTTCCAATAGCTCAATGGTAATATTTTGGACGGTAGCCAATCCGGATTCGAGGTAAATGGCTCCCATCAGTGCTTCAAACGCATTGGAGAGAAGCGAACTTTTGGTTCGGCCGCTGTTATTCTCTTCGGCGTTGGAGAGATAAATATATTGACCCAATTTAAGATGATTTGCCAGCGCGGTAAATCCCCCCTCATTAACGAGAGATGCCCGCATTTTCGAGAGTTTCCCCTCATCGAAATCGCGAAATTTGGTATAGAGATATTCGCCAACGATCAAATCTAAAACCGCATCGCCTAAAAATTCAAGTCGCTCATTATTGTAGGGCTGTTTGTAGCTTTTATGCGTCAGCGCTTCAATAAGGAGCTCTTTTTTTTGAAAGTAGTACCCCAACTGTGCTTGCAGGGTTTGTAAATCATCCATTGTTTGATAATCCTTGTTTAAATTTTTCCGCCTCTTCTTTGGCGATTACATCACACCGCTCATTCTCGGGATGACCGTCATGTCCGCGCACCCACTCTCCTCGTATACGGTGAGGGGCGGAGACTTCCAGATACATATGCCACAAATCGGGATTCTTGACTTTGGCAAAATTCCGTTTAACCCACCCCTCTAGCCATTCGTTTATCCCTCGAATCACATAACTTGAATCGGAGATAACGGTAACGTCACAGGGCTCTTTGAGGGCACGTAGCCCTTCAATGACCCCTAAGAGTTCCATACGGTTGTTGGTGGTATGTTTCTCTCCGCCGCTTACAATTTTTTCCACTTCACCGTAGCGTAAAATGGCCCCGTATCCGCCGGGTCCCGGGTTACCCAGAGCAGAACCGTCACTGAAAAGAGTTATTGTCTTCAAAACGCTCCTTTGTAAGGCTCATAGTCGGTGTAAGCGAATCAATTGCATGGCAATGCGGGCAACGGTGAAAGGTGAAAATCGAGAGCTGTTTACACTCATCACAGACGTATTCGAATTGCAAAGAGGCTTTGCTTCCACCGCATTGACGCAGTGTTATGAGCGTATCGAGTTCAAATATAGAGCTCCCCTGTGCAAGTGAGAGAGAGCCTTTTGCACTAAAGAGTTCACGCAGATAACCGTTGGATGCAATTATATCCAAATCGAGCTTTCCCTCATCCAGTCGCCATAGAATATCGCTTAAGCGGTGCGCTAGCGATTGGTCGAAATGTTCCCATGCTAAGCGGGGGCGGTAGGTAAAGAGATATTCAAACACCATATATCCCAATTGTCCGTAACGGTGATAGATATCAAGAAGTTTTGCCGCTTTTTCATCAGCGCCCATTGAAGGGTTGCATAAGAGGGCGCGGCATTCGAGATAGAGTTTTTCATTAATGGCATCCGGAGAGATCTCGAGCAGCGAGTCCATCACTTCGAGAGCTTTATCGTATTGTTGAAGCTGCTCATAGATAAGGACGAGATTATGCAGTGCAGCCGGAGTACGGGGGTTATTTTGGAGAATTTGCATAAAGATAAGGCGGGAACGTTCTAAAAATCCCGCTTTAAAATAGGTTTTTCCCAATAATAAAAGTGCCTCTTTTTGAAAAATCTTGTCTCGATTTTTAGAAAGGAGGGCATGATAAATTTCGACGCTTTTTTCGGTATTTCCCTGATGCTCGAAACATTGTGCCAGCATAAGCCACGATTCGCTTGAAAGAGAATTGGTTTGTACCTGCTCGCTTATTTTGGCTTCATCTTGCAAAGACTCGAATTTTCCTAAAAAAGATTCCAAATCTCGGTGCGCCCGTGCGGCTTTGTAGCGCCCCCACCAATAACTCAAGAATGAGAGGATAAAGAGGAGAATAAAAAAGACAATAACCCCGAAAAGAGGATCGCGAAACTCAATAAAAAAGGTATTCATAACCGTATTATAGCTATTGCACGGTTATTTCGCGAATAACGTGCGATTGAGGTTCAATACTATAGATAATTGTCGGTTTATCTTTGTAGTGGCATTGATTGCGGTCGCAATAAACTCTTTCACTGAGGGAAAGGATATCATTGATTCCCACTCCTGCAGGATCTTTAAGCAGTGGCGAGCGGACAATGATTTGGGCGATTTTTGTTTTGCCAGAGTCGGATACGATCAGCGCAATCGGTTCATCATAGCGGGTAAGCTGCAAAATATCCTGGGGTTGATCCGGAGTGACCGAAGAGAGCTTTTTAATCTCAAAACCGGGGAGCTTCCCCGATAATAAGGGGATATCAAAAGTCCCTTTTAAATGGATAGTACCTATCCCCTCAGGGGTAATAGTGAGAGGATATGGGAGGTGTGTCGGGGAATCATGGCACCCCCAAAAGAGCAAAGATAAAAGTATCCACCCGCTAAGCCGCACTTACATCAAACCGTTTAGCATGAGATAGCGGTACATCGGTTGAAGCATGTATAAATCGAATGCCCACCATACCCAGCGCGGTTTTGCCGGATCAAGAGGGAAAGAGGGGGCAAGTCCGTCGTAATTGAATTCAGCCATTATAATTTCACCGTAGCTCACTTTGAGCGGACATACCGTGTAGCCGTCAAATTTTTCGGTCGGTTTTTTTCCTTCCATAACAGAGACGAGATTTTTAACCATAATCGGACCGTGGTGACGGGCACTGCCGCCGGTTTTCCCCATTGGGATACCGCAAATATCACCAATACCGAAAACATTTGGATAACGTCGGTGTTGCAGGCTTTCGCGATCAACTTCCAGCCACCCCTGTGCCGTCCCTTTTTGCCATCCGAGCTGTGATGCGGCAACGGCATCAGCCGCACTCATAGGGGGCACAATGTGAATGAAGTCGTATTCCATGACCACTTCATCCTCTTTTTCGATCATTTCATACTCTTCGAGAATTTTGTCGTACTCCCCTTTAACTTCGTACTTATGTTTAAAGGTGGCCAGTTTCTTCTCCGCATCAATTCGGATCAAGTCGTGTCCGAATTTATTGGTGATGTTGTTGTAGCTTTTTTGAACTTTGAAGAGGGCATCATTGATTTCAGGAAGAGCGAAAAGCTTTTCTCCCGAACTTGCAAAGGTAAAATCTGCCGTGAGTTTATCGCGGCGGAGGAAATCATCGCTGAGATAGAGGATTTTTTGCGGAGCCCCTCCGCATTTGATCGGAGTGGAGGGTTGGGTACAAATAACACGCGGTTTGGAAGTTTTAGCGGCTTCGTGAATTGCTTTAAACCATTCGTGCGTCATGGTTGCACCCTCAGCCGTCCCTGCTGCAAAGTTACTCAAATAAACGCTTGAAATGCCATGTTGACCGATCAACTCCTCACTAAGCCCTTCGATCTGATCGTAGTGACACGATACACCCGCCGCGACGACAAGGTAATCGTACGCAATATCTTTGCCCCCTTTGGTTTTCAGGGTATTGTGTTCCGGATCGAAGGTAGCGACTTCATCTTTGATCCATGTGACATCATCCCCGATGTAGCCGGTATTATCGAAAATAATATCTTCCGGAGCGTATTCGCCTGCGGCAACGAAGATTTGGCCGGGCTGATAAATGTGTTTTTCATTGGGGGCAATAATGGTAATTTGAGGCTCTTTGAGAGCGCGGCGGAGTCGGGCAAGTGCCATTAAAGCTCCTGAACCCCCTCCGACAATAACAATATGACCTTTTGCACTCGATGCAGATGCTTCTGCGGATGCGGGTGCAGAACTGCTCGCGAGCATAGATGCAGCGAGCGGTGAGAGGGTCATGTATTTGAGCGCGTCACGGCGCGACATCGGTATGTGGAACTTATCTTCTGGGAGTTGCGGCTTCATTGGGTTACCTCTATATAAATAAACGTTCAACCATCAATTGTAGCGAAATTTTACCGTTAAATTCATTTTTATTGACGGTATAACTGCAACTTAAACGCTTACTCTCAGGAGCTTCAAGAACACGCCGAAAGGCGATCAGTTCTAATGTCTTGGGATGAGTGGGGCGTGGACGGAGTTCCAAGCGGCTGTGGGAGCGGTCTTGTCCGAAAAGTTTGACACTTACGACCTCTGCATCACGCAGTAAAAAGCGCGGTCGAGGGTTGCCTTCTCCGTAGGGTTCGTAATGTTCCAGCAGGTTTAAAAGGTCAAAATTAATGGCATGATGGTCGAGTTCACCTAGAATATCACTCTGGGGGATAAAATCGTCGGGATGGAGTTTTGCCGCTTCTGCAGTGATTCCCTTACGAAATGAATCGACGTGTTCACTGCTCATTGAGAGTCCTGCTGCCATTTTGTGTCCGCCGAATTTTGTGAGGAAGTGCTCTTGGGATTTGATGAGGCTGTAGAGATCGACATTCCCGATACTTCGTCCGCTCCCTTTGGCGATACCGTTATGGATACTGAGCACCACTGCGGGTTTTTGGAAATGGTTTACGAGGCGTGATGCGACAATTCCTACAACCCCCTCATTCCATCCCTCACCTGCAACGACAATGACAGGGCCTTCGGTTTGAACCTGTGCGAGTGCTTGTTCGGTAGTTTGCGCTTCGGTCTCTTTTCGCAGGGTGTTGAGTGCGGTGAGGAGTTCGAATTGGTGATAGGCTTTTGCCGTTGTATCGGCGGTTAAAAATTCCAAAGCGATTGATGCATCTTCAAGCCGGCCGGCAGAGTTGATCCGGGGGGCGATTTGAAATGCGATGTCCTCAGAGGTTATAGAAGAGCGTCCCAATACATCGCGGATGATGACAAAAGGGGCGAGGGACGAGTTTTGCATCATCGCCATCCCCGATTTGACGATACCTCGATTAATCCCTACCAAGGGCATTACATCGGCGATGATCGCAAGGGCTAAAAACGGAAAAAACTGACGCATATCGGTAGTGAGATTAAGCTCTTGTTTGAGTAGCCCCATCAACAGCCATCCTACTTGGGCACCGCAAATCTCTTTAAACGGGTAGGGGCAATCGCTTTGTTTGGGATTGACGATGGCGTACGCGTCGGGGAGCGTATCGGAGGGGGTATGGTGATCGGTGATGATCAGATCAATGCCTCGGCTTTTACATACGTCGGCCGCTTCTATCGCATTAATCCCGTTATCAACGGTAAAGACGACGTGAGCATCAAGTCGTTCTAAAACGCCGCGTGAAACTCCATACCCATCGGTAAATCGGTTGGGGATAGTGGTCGTCAGAGGGTAGGGGATGAGGTCGAAGAATCGTTTAACCAGTGCGGTGGAGGTGACGCCATCCACATCGTAATCCCCTACAAGGGCGATTTTTTCACCGTTTCGGATCGCAAGTGCAAGCCGTTCAGCCGCTTTTTTGGCATCTTTTAGAAGAGAGGGGTGGGGGATTTCGGAGAGTTTTTCCCCCTGCGCCTCGAACCGGCGCGCTAAGCATTCACTCAAGGTTTCATGAGTGAGAAGGGGTACTTCAGGCGGGATTCGCATGGTTATAAGTCGCTTGAACAAAGGCCAAAATCGACGGATTCGGGCTTTGGAGGCGTGAGGTGAACTCCGGATGAAATTGGACACCCAAGAACCACGGATGAGCTGGAATTTCGACCGCTTCGATAAGTCCGTTGGATTCTCCGGTTACGATCATTCCGGCATTTTCCAGCGCTTCACGATAGGTCGGATTGGCTTCATATCGGTGACGGTGACGTTCAAAAATGAGTTTTTGATCAGCGTATGCGGCGCGGAGGTTAGACCCCTCTTTGGTTTCGCACGGATATTCACCCAAACGGAGTGTTCCTCCCATCGGCGAATGGTGGGTTCTTAGTTGCGTCTCACCCGATTGGTCGATGAAATTATCGATCAAATAGATCATAGGATGGGTCGTTGTCGGGTTAAACTCGATCGAATTGGCATCGGTATATCCTAAGACATTACGGGCGTATTCGACGATTGAGAGCTGCATCCCCAGACAAATTCCCAAATAAGGGAGTTTGTTTTCTCGGGCATATTTGATCGCTTCAATTTTTCCCTCCACGCCACGGTTACCGAATCCTCCGGCAACAAGTACCGAATCACAATCACGTAACAACGCTTCAGCACCCTGAGATTCGATCTTTTCACTGTCAACCCAGTGGATATGGACGCGGGTATCGAGGTGCGCTCCCGAGTGGATAAGGGCTTCGATAAGGGATTTGTACGACTCTTTGAGCTCCAAATATTTACCGACGAATGCAAGAGTAACACGGTGTTTTGGGGAGACGATTTTTTTGACCAGTGAGTCCCATCGCTCCATATCGGGTTTAAGATCACCTAAACTCAGCTCTTTTGCGATCGGGGTAAGGATGTTTTGTTGTAAAAAGCTCAACGGAACGGCATAGATGGTTTGCTCGTCCATTGCTTCGATGATGCTGTCCGCACTTACGTCACATGCAAGGGCAAGTTTTTTCTTGAACGTTTTAGGGAGCTGCTCTTCGCTTCGGGCGATAATCATCTGCGGGGTGATACCGATACGGCGAAGCTCTTGGACGGAGTGTTGAGTCGGTTTACTTTTGTGCTCGCCCGCAGCTTTAATGAATGGGATAAGGGTGACATGGATAAAAAAAGTCCCCTCCACTTCATCGTCATGCTTCATCATACGGATCGCTTCCATGAACGGCAACCCTTCGATGTCTCCGACTGTACCGCCGAGCTCAACGACGAGAATTTCGTGCCCTTCACCCGCTTTTTTGATACGATCGACGATTTCACCAACGATATGAGGAACAACTTGAATCGTTTGCCCTAAATATCCGCCGGTTCGCTCACGTTCGATAACGCTGCTGTATACCTGTCCGGTGGTAAAGTTGCTGGTACGTAAAAAAGAGGCATCAAGGAACCGCTCATAGTTACCGATATCCAAATCGGTCTCTGCACCGTCTTTGGTGACAAATACTTCACCGTGTTCCAACGGGCTCATTGTCCCCGGATCGACGTTGATATAGGGGTCGATTTTGAGCATCCCGACCTCTTTGCCGGCGTGTTTGAGAAGTGCGCCGATACTGGCTGCCGTGATCCCTTTACCGAGTGAGCTTAGAACGCCGCCGGTCACAAAAATATACTTAGTCATGGTGATTCCTTGATCGTTCGGGTTTAAAGATGGAATTAAACGGCTCTGTTTGATCCAAAGTGTTGGCAAAGTACCGTTCTTCTTAAGGAACGTATTATATACTTAAGAGACTTATAAATAGCTACTCACATACAAAAAAATCGGATGCAAATATGCATGGGTACACCGCCGAGGTGAACCAAGCGTTAGCGTAGCCAATCGGGATGAATTCCGATGGCGTTAAGGAAGTAAATGGAATCGACACTTTATTACGTCACGATGGCACTGGGTATGTCGATCATTGTGAATCTTTTTCTAAAACGGCTCGGAATCTCTCAGATCATCGGGTATATTTTAACCGGGGTAATGGTCGCCTACTTATTTGATCTACGCCATATGGCCGATTCGCATGTATTGGAACAGGCAGCTGAATTCGGAGTGGTCTTTTTGATGTTTACGATCGGTTTGGAGGTTTCGCTCCAGCGGCTGGCGATGATGAAAATCGATGTATTCATGAACGGCTTTTTGCAGGTTATCCTTTCAGCGGCTATCTTTTTTGCTTTGTCCCGCGTCGTTTTCGGACTTAATTTAGAGACGTCCCTTATCACCGCGATGGCATTATCGCTCTCTTCTACAGCGGTCGTATTGACCTATCTCAAATCGACCAAAGATATCCATCGCCCCTACGGTCAGCGCTCGATGGGAATTTTAATTTTTCAAGACATTGCGGTTATCCCTATCTTGCTATTGATTGGATTTTTAAGCTCCGATGGGGGAAGCATCAACGATGTATTGATCCAAACCGCGATCAGTGCCGTGATGATTGCAGGGTTGTTGTTCGTTGTCGGTAAGCGGCTGATGACATGGCTGCTGCACTTTTCATCGAATTCTCAAGTCGATGAATTTTTCATGGGTTCCGTTTTGGTCATTGTAGTTGGGGCATCTTTGCTGGCAAATGCATTCGGATTTACTTACTCACTCGGGGCTTTTATCGCAGGGATGATTATCGCCGAGACCAAGTATCACCATAAAGTCGAAGCCGACATTGCGCCGTTTAAAGATCTTTTATTGGGGACGTTTTTCGTCACCGTAGGGATGAAAATTGATTTGGCTTTTTTTGGAGAACATTTTCTTAGTATATTAATGGTTTTAGCCGGGATATTGCTGATCAAGGCGGCGGTTATATTTTGGGTTATCCGTCTCTCTTCAAAAGGGAAAATCGCATTTAAAACGTCATTGGCCCTCTCTCAGGTGGGGGAGTTTTCGTTTGCTATTTTTGCGTTAGCGAGCAATCAAAAGATTCTTGACGACCAATTGGTGCAGATGTTAGTGCTAACAGTGGTTCTGTCAATTATGATTACTCCGCTGATCCTCGCCAATATTCCACGCATCAGCGCACTCCTTTTTAAAGACCCCGGAGTCACTGAGGACTTTAGTATGCTTTCCAAACATGCCAACCATGTTGTCGTCTGCGGATACAGTGTCGTCGGGAAGTTCGTAGCTAAAGAGCTTCGTCTCCGTGGTATCGAGTATATTGTCATCGATAATAACTATCGTCACGTTCAAGAGGCACTTGCCGAGGGGGAAGAGGCATATTACGGAGATATGGCTAAATATCAGATTTTAGAAAAGCTTCATGTGGAGAGCGCCATAAGTGTCATTGTCACCCTCGATAATCTGGAGAAGAAACGATTGGTTTGCGAGAGTGTCCTCCACTATTATCCGGAGGTAAAAGTGGTGGTTAAAGTGATCAGTTTAGAGGAGAAAGAGGCATTGATTGATCTGCCGATAGCGGTTGCCGTGGATGGAAAAAAAGAGGTTGCAAGCCGCCTCGTCGGAGAAGCGATGCAATGTCGATTATGATTCTTTAGGCTGTTCGCGCACAAGCCACTGAAGATAGTTGATGGACCAATCCAAATCCAAATAGGCCTCTTCGATCTCTGCTACCGGAACTTCCATATGTCCTCGTAACTCTTTTATCCGTTGTTTAAGATATTGAGCCATAGAGTAATAGGTGTTGAGGGAGGTATCATCTTGAGCTTTGATGATCAGATCTTCGAGGGTCTCGATGAGGGGTTTTTCATTCGGGAAAATATTCCCCGATTTACGAAGGGTACGTTGCACCCTCTGGAGGTGCGCCATATCAAGTTTAAATTTTTCCGACATTAGTTGCCTCGTGATCCGGGTTTAATCGCTTCAGAACCGTTTGCACACAAGGGGCAATTATCCGGTGCGTACATCTCGAAATCGAAATCGGCTAAGGCGAAAAGAGGTTTGTCTTCCGGTAAAGCACAATTTACTTTACGTTCCAAAGCACTGCCGCTGCGTTTGCAGAATCCACGGTTCGCAAGTGCGGCAAATCCGACCACAACGCCACCGAGTGCTTCGATCGCTTTCGCCGCTTCCATTGCAGAGCCGCCGGTGGTGATGATATCTTCACAGATGAGAACTCTCTCACCTGCACTGATCTCAAAGCCACGGCGGATTTGCATCTCACCGTTTACCCGCTCTGCAAAAATCGAACGTTTATCCAGTGCGGTTGCGAGGGCAAAGCCCGCGATCAAACCGCCCAGTGCCGGAGCGCATACGGTATCGATTTGAATTCCGCTTGCTTGAATGTTAGCCGCCAGCGCATCGGCGAGAAGCTTTGCCGTGCGAGGTTGTTCCAACACTTTTGCCGATTGAAGATAATACGCAGAGTGATTGCCCGAACTGAGTTTAAAATGCCCTTCGAGCATTGCACTTGCATCGAGATAGATTTGTTTGATATCCATCGCAATTATACCGTCAGGATATCTTGCTCTTTATTTTTGAGCAATTCTTCGATTTTGGCAATAAATTTATCGGTGATTTTTTGAACTTGATCTTGACCCGATTTTGACTCATCGGTCGTAATCAATTTGTCTTTTTCAAGCACTTTGATTTTATCGTTTGCTTTTTTGCGGTCGTTACGTACCGCTACTTTTGCATCTTCCGCCATACCGCGTGCTTTTTTAGCGGTATCTTGACGCTGATCTACGGTCATCGCAGGGAAGAACAATTTGATTTCGGTTCCGTTGTTATTCGGATTAACCCCGATGTCCGCTTTCATAATCGCTTTTTCGATAACGGAGAGCATCGACTTATCCCACGGAGAGATGGTGATAGTGGTTGCATCGGTTGCGAGGACGCTTGCCGCTTGATCGATGGGAGTCAGTGAACCGTAGTTATCGACACGAACATTATCCAAGATTTTAGTGGTGACACGTCCGGTGCGGAGTGTGCGGAAGTTGCTGAGAAGATGCTCGCAGCTCCCTTGCATTTTTTCTTCACAAAATTGATACACTTCGTTTAGCATGAATAACCCCTTTGCTTTATTTAGTGGTGTTGGTATCGTTTACGATATTGATCGTCGGAGCAACAACATCGGTTTTTTCGACCATCGCGTCGATGACCGAGGCATTTTTTTGCTGAGCATAAAAGTAACCCAATGCGATGGTATTGACCACGAAAATAAATCCGAGGAAAAAGGTTACTTTGGCCAAGAACGTCCCCGGCCCTTTAGCACCGAAAACCGATTCGTTCGAACCGCTGTATGCCCCTAGACCGATGCTGGAGCTTTTTTGAAGAAGTACTGCGATGGTGATCATTACCACGAGTACGATTTGCACGATGAGCAGAATACCTGTCATGTTAATCCTTGATTGTTAAAAAAGTTCGCGATTATAGCATAATGTTAGTGAAAGGGCACTGCGTCGTTCGCTATTTGAGTTCTCCATCCGCCCATTGCTTTAAAGTATTTAGACTAAAATACGGTTTTTAGAGAAGGAAACTATAATGTGTACCAAATGTCCGATACGAAAAAGAATTGTCCTGATTATTGCGATCATCATCACTTTTTTCTCGGTGTTGACCATCCTTTTGTCCGATTCGGATGAGCAGGATGTCCAAAGCAGCACAAAACCGGTTATCTCGGTCAGTACCTATACCCTTTATGAAGCGGCACATGCTATAGCCGCAGATACGCTGGATATTCGCTCTATAATCCCCTTAGGAAGCGACGCCCATATGTTCTCCCCGAACCCTATGCAGGTGGCGGAGATTTCCCGCTCCGCGTTGTTTGTTTACAACGGTGCCGGATTCGAGACATGGGCAGAGTCGCTAAAACCCACCCTTCCCAAGAGTACGCATGTTATTGATATGAGCACCCATGTAGCTTTGCTGAAAACCAAAGAGGGTGCCCCAGATCCCCATTATTGGCTCGATATCGACAATATGATCCGTATGACCCAGACCCTTGAAGCCGAATTTATACGTCTCTCTCCCTCAAACGAGCCGTTATACATAAAAAATGCCACCGCCTATATCGCGATGCTTCAAAAGCTAAAAACGGATTATGCGGCAGAATTAAAAACGTGTCGTAGCCGCACCCTCGTATCCAATCACAATGCGTTTGGCTATCTTGCCCACGCCAACCATTTTGACAATATCTCTATCATTGGCCTCTCTTCGGATGCTCAGCCGAGCGCACAGATCATTGCCCGTGTTATCTCCTTGGTCAAAGAGCATGCGATTAAGACGATCTTTTTTGAAGAGTTGATCAACGATAACGTCGCCCAAACAATCGCCAAAGAGAGCGGTGCACACGCAGAGTCTTTGCAGCCGCTCGAAAATATCAGCGAAGATGAGTTAAAATCGCATCAAACTTACGAGTCGATTATGCGCCATAATTTAGCCAAATTGACCCAAGCGATGGAGTGTCGTTGAAATTTGCCCCGAGTCTCTTTGAAGTCCGTGATCTGAATTTCACCCGAGGGGGGAACGAAATTCTAAAATCGGTCAATCTCTCTATTTTAGAAGGGGAGTATTGTGCCATCATCGGACCCAACGGCGGAGGGAAAACGACACTGATCCGCTTATTGATGGGGTTGGAAAAGCCCACCTCCGGATCGATCAAACTTTTCGGTACCGAGCAGAATAAATTTCGCGCATGGAACCGAATCGGTTATGTCCCTCAACGCTCCGCCCTCGTCGACGCGACGTTTCCCGCTACCGTACGCGAAGTGGTTGCGATGGGACGATACGCCGGACGGGGAATTTTGGGTTTCGAGACGAGTGAAGATGCCGAAGCAATCGAGGAATCGATGGAGCAGATGGGGGTAAGCGATCTGCGCGACCGTCTGATCGGACATCTCTCGGGAGGACAGCGTCAGCGGGTGATGATTGCCCGTGCGTTGGCATCGCATCCGCAGGTCTTGATCGTGGATGAACCCAATACGGGGGTCGATGTGGAATCCCAGCACCGTTTTTACGAGCTGTTGCGCCTTTTGAACAAAACCAAGCGGATTGCTATCCTTTTCATTACCCACGATGTCGGGGTGATCGCCGAGGATATCTCCAAACTCTTTTTCGTCAATCAAACACTCCTCCTTTCCCAAACACCCCAACAAATGCTGCGATGCGATCAGATGAGCCGTTTATACGGAACCCCTGCCCATCTTGTCAGCCATAACCATTAGGAGCCGCTTGTGATGGAGATGTTACATTACCCGTTTATGCAGCGCGCTTTTGTCGCCGGATTGATGATCGCCCTTTTGGCGGCGATGAGCGGATCGTTTATCGTTCTGCGCCGCTATTCGCTCCTCAGCGAGACCCTCGCCCACGTCTCCCTTGTCGGAGTCTCTGTGGGGCTTCTCTTCGGCCTTAGCCCTTTATGGATGGCGGTTGCCGCGTCGCTCATCGCTTCATGGCTTATCGAGTATCTGCGCAGTGTCCACGGGATGTACTCCGATTCGATTCTGGCGATCTTTCTCTCTGGCTCACTTGCTTTGGCGATTGTGATCGTTTCTCTCTCTGGCTCGTTCAATGCGTCGCTATTCAGCTACCTTTTCGGCTCGATCCTCTCGGTCAGCAATGAAGATTTGATGATCATGGCCTTTTTCGGCTCCATTGCGATGGGGCTGCTGATCCTTTTTTTCAAAGAACTTTACTTTATCGCCTTTGATGAAGAGGTGGCGCGGGCGAGCGGTATCCGCGTCGCAATACTCAATTTTATGCTGGTGAGCATTATCGCGATCATCATTGCCCTCTCGATCCGAGTAGTCGGGACATTGCTTATCGGCGCCTTGATGGTGATCCCCCCTGTTGCCGCTATCCGTTTTGGAATGGGCTTTTTTAGGACTACCCTTCTCTCTATCGCCATCGCGCTGATTTGTGTTGTCCTTGGATTGAGCGCCTCTTTCTTTTTCTCCCTCCCCAGTGGTGCGGCGATCGTGTTGTGTCTCCTCGCCGTCTTTATTATTGCATTGGTTGTGAACCGTCGATGAGCAGTGCGTGCCATGAATTTTCCCGTTATGCCGCTGAATACGGGAGCCGCAATGTCATCCAGCGCCTCGTTGCGGATAAACTGATTTCCTCTACTCCCGACCAGCCGAAGCGTATTTTGGACTTGGGATGCGGAAACGGAACCCTTTTCTCTTTGATAGATTGGGAGATGGAGTGTTTTGTCGGGGTCGACTTTTCCGCTTCCATGCTCTCCCATCACCCCTTATTCCCCAACGTCGAGTTGATCTTGGGGGATTTCAACGACCCTGCACTTTTTGAAAAACTAAGAGATAAGCACTTTGATCGTATATACTCGGCTTCAGCATTGCAGTGGGCGGAGGATTTGGAGGGAGTTTTAAAATCGCTTATTTCGTTAAATACGCCGATGTCATTGGCGATCTTCACCGCAGGGACGTTTAAAACCTTGCATGAATGTGCGGGAGTCACTCCGTTGCTTCGCAGCAGTGATGAGGTGATCTCTCTCGCCGAAAAACATTTGGATGGCCGTTTTGAGGTATTGCATTACACTTTGGAGTTTGATTCGGTGCGGGAGATGTTCCGCTACATCAAACGCAGCGGGGTAAGTGGTGGGCGCAGAGTTCTCGATTTCGCGCAGACAAAACGGTTGATGGAAACTTATCCGTTGAACTATCTTGAATTTGAGGTTGTGTTTATTACGACGTAGTTCTATTTGATTTGCATATTTTTTGATAATATGTAAAGATATTCAAGTTAAGAATTAATTGATAAGGAAAAATATGCAAAATATGGAAACTTTCAATTATCATGTAGGCTATATATTCGCACAATTACAGCGTGAATTTCCAAGAAGAGTACAATTAAGTCCAGTTGATTTGATAGGTGCAGAAGAATGTAATGAAACTGTCAATGCTTATGGAGAATATACTTGTAAATATAAAAAAAATGGAAAAATTGAATATTTAAAAGATGAGCTGGATGTAGCATTTGATACTATAAGATGGTTATATGACACGGAGTATTTGATTGGTTCAGTAACAGCGTCTTCTATGTCATCATATGTTACATTGAGTCCAAAAGCTCTTGAACTTCTGAAAACTGTACCAAGTTCACTGGCTATAGAAGGTGCTAAAAAAACTATAGGTGATGAGCTTGAAGAGGCATTTAAAACTGCTGCCAAAGAACAAATATCGGATGTGGCAAAACGAGCACTTTCAACTTTGTTTTCACTTGGATGGAGTGCAATAAATTCAAATAGTTAGAATTAATTAAACTAAAACTCCATCTCCGAAAAAAGCGGTCTCTTGACTACATTTTCATTCATACATTGTTCTCTCAATTTTTCTAGTCTCTCGTAAATAGCTCCCTCTTTGGTAACGCACAGCGAGAGCATATCCTCGATGAGGCATCCGAACGCCCGCACTTCGATTTTCTCTAATTCTTTTTGATGCGGTTTGTAAAAGCTTGCCGCTCCGAAATCTCCCAGATAGCAGTGCTCATCGTCGTTGATAAGGATGTTGTGAGCGTAGAGATCGCCGTGCATCACTCCGCGCGAATGCAGATGAGCGCTCGCGGAGGCAATTCCTTTGGCCACTGCTCGGATCGTCTCTAGGCTAAATTCGCTCCCTTCTTCGAAGGTGTCGCGCGTGCAGGTCTCAAAATCGGGGGGAAGACCGAGGTTTCGGTAGGTATCGGGGATATATTCCAGCAGTAGCCCCAACTGTTCATCCCCCTCTATCTTCGCCAGTACTTTGATGAGGTTCGGATGTTCCCCCACGCTCATGCAGGCATTCATCTCATCATGCGCATAACCGTCGCTCGTGATCGCCCCTTTAAAGAGTTTGAGCGCCACTTCTTCTTCGTGCACCCTTGAATAGGCCTTGAAAATATCCCCCGAAGCACCGGAACCCAGCTTCTCTTTTACTTCCAATGTCTCATATTCAATCTCTCGAAGAGTGAACTTTTGATCTCCGCTGCACGGATTCCCCGAAAAGGCGAGCCATGAGAGTTTGGGGAGTTTCATGAGCCACGAGGGGAGTACTTCGAGGCGGTTTGCTGAGAGGCGGAGGAGTTCTAGATTTCGGCACGCTGCCATCTCGTCGGGGAGTCTCTCTATTTGGTTGCCGGCAAGGGGAAATTTTTGGAGTTTGTGCAGTTTGCCGATGGAGCGGGGGAGGGTTTTGAGTCGGTTGTCGGTCAAGATCAGCCAGTTGATATCCAGCGGGAGGATATCTTCGTCAAACGTCTCTATCCGGTTCCCTTTAAAGCCTAACATCGTGAGATTGTCACACCCACTAAAAGAGGGGAGTGCGACAAAACGGTTATAGGAAAAAAAAGCGATTCGCAGTTTGGTGAGTCTGCTGATATCGTGCGGGAGGGAGGTGAGGGCGTTATGGCTCAAATCCAAAATCTCCAAAGTATCGGCAAGATCGAATATCTCTTCGGGAAATGAGGTGAGGTTTTCGCTGAGAGTAAGCCGTGTTACCCCTTTGAGTTCGCCTGCGCGCAGTTGTGCCAACGTTTGCATAATGCCCTTTTTGGATTAATACCGGAATTTTACCAATATTTGATCCCAAAGCGTTATACTATCCGTTAATATAGAATTTCAAATAGGAGTGTATGATGTTGGGGATCGAAAAATACGATAATCTAAAAGAGGTTATCCCTAATTTACTTCCCGTCCTTCGAGATGCGATTCAGTCCGAATTTTTGGAAATCAAAAAAATCAATAAAGAGTGTGAGAAATACATCGCATCGTGCGACAATTTTCCCGAACTTACAAAAGCCGAATACGTGATCTTCTCTCAGCATATAAAAAAGAATGAGCACAAGTATGAGATGTTTGTTTTTATCGATGGTGCCGGAAATGTGGTTCGTCATATTACCGGAGCGGAAATGGAGCTTTACGGTCTCCTTGATTCATGTGCCAATTTGCATGTCTCTGAAGAATATGTTGAAGAACAAATTCATTGTCACGATGGCGAATGCCGTCATTGATTTATTCGATCAGCCAAGGATTTTCAAAACACCCTTAGCCGCAAATACTCCGCTGGCAAACGAGGCGGTTAACAGATAACCCCCCGTCGGCGCATCCCAATCGAGCATTTCGCCCGCACAAAAAACATTCGGCAGGGTGTGAAGCATCAGATCACTATTCATGGACTCACGCATGACCCCTCCGGCGGTACTAATGGCTTCATCGATGGGCTGCATTCCGGTGAGGCGGAGGGGGAATTTTTTAACACGTGCCGCAACAGCGATCGGATCATTCCATTTGTTTTTGCTCAATAGCTCGCGGATAAGTGCCCCCTTTACCCCATCCAATCCCGCTTTACGCCAGATATTATCGGTAGATTGCTTAGAGACTGAGGTGAGCCGTGATACCAAGTCAGCTTCAGCGATATGAGGCAAGAGGTCTAAATAGAGTATTGCCGTGCCGTGCGCGGTCACTTCCTCACGAAGCGGACGCGATAACGCATAAACCAGTCCCCCCTCGATACCGTACGTGCTCAAAACGGCTTCGGAAGAGCTGCTCTCCTCTTTAGGGATTCCAACCCAGCCCGATATATTTTTTAACGGTTTTCCTAAATAGGGCTGCATGAACGTAGACCATGTTGCTTTGAACCCGCAGTTGGAGGGCAACAAAGGATTGATTTTTACTCCCTTAGCTGTCAAAATATCGACCCATGTTCCATCCGAACCCAAGCTGGCCCAGCTTCCGCCGCCCAAAGCCAAAATGGTTGCATCGGCTGTTGCGACGGTTTCACCCTCCGTACAGGTAAATCGTAAAGAGCCCTCATCGGTGAATCCCTGCCAATAATGGCGACAATGGACACGAACCCCCCGCTTTTTCAACGAAGAGAGCCAGCGTCGTAACAGCGGTGCCGCCTTCATCTCGGTGGGGAAAATCCGTCCCGATGTCCCGACGAACGAATCCACCCCCAAGCTCTCCATCCATGTTCTAATCATAGTGGCATCAAATGTGTTAATCATAGGCTTTAGCCACTCTGGTTGATCATAGCGGCGGATAAAATCATTTAGCGGCTCATTGTGGGTAATATTAAGTCCCCCTTTGCCTGCCATGAGAAACTTTCTCCCTACCGAGGGTTTGGCGTCATAAATATCGACACTCATCCCTGCCGCAGACAAAACATCCGCTGCCATTAGCCCGGCCGGTCCCGCTCCGATGATAATGATGTGTTTGGGATTCAACGACTCTCGTTACCGAGGTATAGGACATTTTTCTTTTCTAATGTATAGAGTTCATAGCGGATGGTTTTAAATTGCTCGCTCAAACTCGGCTCTACTATTTTGTAAAGCTCTTCCAACACGCGTGAAGATTCTTGGGCTCTTTTATAGTTTGCTATTATTATAGAAAGGAGATCGGTTCGGTTCATCTCGCTTTGCATGGTAGGACGGAGTACATCATTGACACTGTCACGTGAGGCGAGGAGTGCTTCGAGGGGTTCGATACGACAGAGGTGGCGGAGATTTTTGAGCGAAGTGGAGCGTTCCTTGTCATTGTGAACATAGCGCGCTATATCCTCAATCACACGGATACCCTCTTTGAGTCTATTAAGATTGGCATCCACCACCCGGAGCAGTTCCGGGGGGAGAGAGTTACTCGTCACGGCCACCAAAAATTCCGAAGAGTTGGAGCAAGGTAATGAAAAGGTTAAAGAAATCAAGATAAAGGGCAATTGCGCCGTCCATCGGCGTTTCGTATGCCCCACGGATAACATTTTGAGTATCGATCAACACCATTATGCTGATAACGAGCAAGAAAACCGCTTGAATAGCCACATAAATCATTGGACTTTTCAAGAAAAAGACATTAATTAATGAAAACGCCATAATAATGAAAAAGGCAATTACGATCGGTTTGGTCCAAGTTGTGAAATCTTTCGCACTTTTAATAGCGAAAAAGCTTAGACCACCGAACAATGCTGCCGTCATGAAAAATGCGTTTCCAACCAATCCTGCACCGCCGGAGAGGTGAAGAACATGACTGATAAGAGGAGTAATGATAACGCCGCTTGCAAAGGTAAAGGCGAACAAGCCGATCATGTTAATTCCCGGTTTGTTTTTGATCATTTGCAGACCGAACATACCAAAGAGCATCCATGGAATAGCAATCCACCAATAATTAGCAGCAACGATACCGGCAAATGGCATCCCTACGTAAGCACCTACCCCTCCTGCCAACATAGATGCGGCAAATAATTTATAGGTTTCTCTAACAAATGAAACGATCTGCGCTTCGTCTCTTTGCGCGGTTTCATAACCAAACGCACCTTGGCGTGCGTATTCGCGATCATATAAAGCCATAGCTTCTTCCTTAATATGGATATTTATAAATGGGATTATACAGTAGTTCTATTAACCGTTTATTGTGTATTGAGGATAATGTATCTGTATAAAGAAGGATAAATGAGTAATTTAGTTACAAAAAAGAGGGTAAAAAACGAGAAATTATTTTCTTATAGAAGATTTCACATAATTCTCTTCAAAACCTCTTGACATCCATTACATTTTCCCCTATAATTCCCGTCCACAAACGATGAGACGCCTTGAGTTAAGGCATTGAGTTTGAGTTTGCGATCATTGAAAACTAAGTAGGTTTAGCGGTTTTGGGCGATG